>Ga0118677_10000017_pt1 | contig 282697 bp, 239 predicted proteins | sample AliMusrvi5mmetaG_FD_86154 | JGI IMG/M metagenome (GOLD analysis project Ga0118677, IMG submission 86154) | reverse complement strand
AGCTTGACTGCAGACTCCCGGAATTCCTGTGTGTATTTCTTCCTCTTTTTTGTCATGGAACACCTCCTCGCGCGGTCTAACCCGCTCTTAAAAAAGTGTCCACCTTTTCAATACCACCTCACTGCGGAGCTTACTAATGGTCGTGTAGCGGTACAGGTTATGCCGAACAGTAAGGCTTATACTGATAAGGAAGAAATGGAAGCGTTGCTGGTTAATGTAATTCAGATGGCCGCCCCATCATTGGCTAATTTCTCTAAGCTTCAGATGACTTCGTTTGAGGTGTTTGATTTGCCGTATATCTTTCAGACGATGGGTGATGTCCATAAGGTGACGATGGGCTCGGTAGGAAAGGAGTTGTTTAAACCGTTGGAGTATAAAGGTCTTAAAGGCTTGGCGTATTGGGATAATGATTTTAAGCAGCTTTCTTTAAATGAGTCTATTCATGGTCCGGCTTCTTTTTTAAAGAAGAAAATTCGGATTCAAGATTCAACGGTACTTCAATCTCAGATGCAATCTATAGGAGCAATTCCGGTTAAGTTAACGTTTGCGGAAGTCGTTGAGAATTTGAAAGCCGGTACCATTGATGGCGCGGAGAATCCGGTGTCTAATTTCTATTCCAAGAAGATGTATGAGTACCAGAAGTCATTAGCTCTTACGAATCACGGATATCTCGGTTACGCGGTGCTAACGAACCTCCTGTTCTGGAACAGTTTGCCGACGGATATTCAGGGTCAGTTGACTCAGGCGATTGATGAGACGACGGTTTATGCGAATAAGGTTGCCTCGGAGAAGTCTCGGGCTGATTTAGAGGCCGTGAGGAATTTAGGTTTTGAAGTGATTGTTCCGACACCCGAGGAGAAGGCGGCTTTTAAGGAAGCGATGTTGTCTATACACGACTCGGCTTCCGCGAAAATCGGTACGGAGGTTGTTTCGCAGGTCTATGAAGCCGTTAATTTTGGTGCACCGGCTCCGGTTGTAGCTCAAAAGCCGGTTGTGGCGCAAAAGTCGGTTATAGCGAAAACTTCGGAAGAGGGTGTGGCTCCGGTTAAAGTTGAAAAGAGAAAGAGAGTCAAGAAGGTGGTTCCTCAGATCTCTGAGGACGCCGTTGTAAAATAATATTTCTTCGATATTGAAGTGATCAGAGAGCCGGTAGCGAAAGTTACCGGCTTTTTTGTGCTTTACGCACTCAAAAGGAGGTTTGAGCTCTTCTTTCGCGTATCTGAGATATAGGAAAGCGGCAGATAACTAAACATCTGGTCTCTAACGGAAAGTTAAGAGGTGCGAGTATGAAAATAAATATAGATCTCGGAAAAAGTGAAGAGCATTCACGGATTTGTGCGTGCGAAGAATGCTGTCGAAATTCATTGAATTTGCGGAGTAAAGGCGAAATTCATACGCGAAGTTGTGCATGTGATGATTGTTGCCGGAATTCACTGAATCTCCGGAGTTTTGGAGAAGTTCATCATGAAAGTTGTAAGTGCGATGACTGCCGCCGGAATTCGAACGGATTTTATAAATATTCGGTTCATGATGACCGGTTATGGGAGACGTTAAGACAAAATCCGGATGTGTATGCCGGTTACGCCTTTGAAGCGGGTAAACCGGCGAGATTGGTACTTAAAGATTAATTTTTCATGACAATCCGAATGGCACTCTGAAAGTGCCATTCTAGTCACGGGTCGGTGTGAAGCAACTTGGTCCGGAAATCGTAATAGAAGGTTAACTCTTCATCGAGGGTCGGTGATGGGTGTTAAGAGTATTTGAAGCGAGGAGTATTTGAGATGAGTATATCGGGAGCGTCGGCGTTGGAGATAGCTATGTCCATTTCGGATCGGGTTCGGGTGATTGATCCGAGGAGTGGTCGGTGTTTAGAAGAATCCTCGGTTGCGCGTTGGTTGTGGAATTTCGTCGCGACGCAGTTGAATGCTTTGAAAGATATCTCCGATGAAGAGAAGGATTTCATTCAGCGACGGATGTTACGGTCGTTTCGAGAGCATCGGTATATTGGATGGACGCTTGAGCAACGGTTTAAGGCATTTCAGTGTATTTATCGTCGGATGGTTGAAGGTGATGAGTTTCATTTTGTAAAGGAGCTTATAATTTCGGCTGAGTATATTGATCGGTTGGCTTCCGGGGCTTCAAAAATTGGAATTGTCATAGATCTATTTGCCGAGAGCACGAGATTGAGTAAAGAGGTGACTACGCGACTCGCGGGGCTGGAGAGAGTTCTTGAATCAATTTATCGAGGCTCGTTGAGTTTGGAGAGAGAGCCGAGTGATGGGTCGGTTATAGACTCGGAACGGATTGCGATGTTGGCGCGGTATATGGACAAGCGCATTCAGCGGAAGCTGAATAATGGTCGGTTGTATGAGAAGGCCGGTATTTCAGAGTTTTTGAGTAGTTATCGGTTAACTCATGCTGAGTGGCTCCAGTGTATGACGTCACCGACTATATCCTATGGTGTTTTGGTATCTTCGATTCAGAAGGCTGGTATGAAGAAGTCTGAGATGTTGCGGTTGACGAACTTTGATATTCGAAATTCGCGGTTTAATTGTACGGTCGCTCAGTCATATTGTGAGAATTTTAAGGTAGCTCGATTTCTTAATGAATTTGAGTTGAATGAAGATGAATTCAATTATTTTATGACGCATGACGGTTTGATTCAAAATTTCGAAATGATTAATGAATTATTGAGGAATAAGGAAGATCTCCGAGATTTCTTGATGCTTGGGTTGTCACGGTCAAATCGAGCAATGATGGTTTGAGATGAACTCGCCGTATTTGTGGCTTCTAAATTGTTTTATCAGCGGAAGGCTCCAGCACGATGATTATTGGGCCGAGGATGTCCAGGCTTTCTTGGCGGATAGATATTCGGAGCTGGATTCTGAAAGATTTGCAAGCGTCGTTAGGATGTTAGAAAGACGCATTCAGCGCGTAATATACGGAAATTATCAAATGCGGTGTCCAAGGACTAAGTTTCTCCGCCAGTTCGGTTTGTCGGATACCGAGTTTCTGGAGTGTATCCGGTCGGGTAGGCTTAACATGATGATGGAGCTTATGGATGGCTTTCCGAAAGAGTTGTTTTTAGCGGTGATGCGAGCTGGAAAGCTTGAGCAACGTTCGATGGTTTGAAAATAAGATAGCGACTCTCCTATGGCGGTAAAAGAGTCGCTATGCAAAGGTTGTTAATGATTCAGGTGTAGATATTGAGAAGACATAACCATTGAATATCATAGTTATTTTTTTAAATAAAATAAAAGAGGCTGGAGGTTTTAATGACCTCCAGCCTCTTTTCGTGTTTGATAATGCAGCTCAGCTTTCAATTTGTTTCCTGATCGAACTTTCGCTCCGAAGATCGGTTTCCAGATTACGGTTTAGTTTTTAAGCCGCGAGTAGTGTCCAGGTCATTCGTGATGCGATGAGGAAAAAGAAGATTGCGAGAAGGCGTTTGAGCTTTTCTACCGGTAGAGAATGCGCCATTTTGACGCCGAGAGGGGCCGTAAAGACGCTGGTTATTACGATTAATGCTAAGGCCGGAAGATAGACATAGCCGATGCTATAGGCCGGTAAGCTGAGTCCATTTAGATTGTTTAAGATGTAACCGGACGTTCCGGCTATTGCGACGGCGATTCCGATTGTTGCGGAGGTTCCAATGGCGCGATGTGTGGCGATGTTGCAATATAACATAGCCGAGGTCGAAATCGAGCCGCCACCGATACCAACGAGTGCGGAGATAACTCCGATACCGGAACCGATACCGAACATGCCAGCGGCGGCTGGAAGCTCTCTCGAAGCTTTTGGTTTTTTGTTGAAGTAAATTTGGATCGCAATAACGAAAAGGAACAACGCGAAAAATCCTTTCAAAAATCCAGTCGAGAGTTGTGAGGCCAAGAAGGTTCCAAGGAACGTTCCGATCAGGATGCCTGGTACGAATCGAAATACGAGTTTCCAGTCAACGGCTCCTCGTTTGTGGTGAGCTATGCAACTTGAAATTGAGGTAAAAATGATACTCGCGAGTGATGTACCGAGAGCAAGGTGCATGATCATTTCCGGTTGAACGCCTTGCAAGGCGAAACAGTACACGAGCATTGGAACAATCACGACACCGCCACCGATACCGAGTAATCCGGCTAACACTCCGGCGATTACACCGACACCGGAGTAAATTGCTAAATATTCTAACATCATTTTCACGTCTCCGTAGTTCAAAATTCGAGGCTTCAAACTCCGCTTTGAGACGGTTGTTTGAAGTGTATTCGCCGAATTCTGGATAACGTGAAGAAGTTGTCAGAAGGACTTTTTTTTTAATTTTATTTTTAGGAAGCGATTGAAACAAATAGCCTGGAGATTTTTAAGAATCTCCAGGCTATTTTTGTGCTGAAGTCGGTGTTGGTGTTGAGGTCTAGATCGCGGTCGGAGGCCCACCTAAGCTCCGCAGTGTAATTTCCGGCTGGAGGCGTAAATCTCTCCGTCGCGGGAAAGTTACCTGCGTCTCTCGGATTTGACTTGGATTGCTATTTTAGCATCGCTGAGGGCGTTGAGTTCTTCATATTTTTGTCGAGCAAAGTCTTCGATACGTTCCAGTGAATTAAGCTTTTGTGATTCGATTCCGATCATCTGATGCATTTGGCGGACGCCGTCTACGTCATTAGCCTCTTCGAGATCTAATGCTCGTACGCCTAAAAACTCGATTTCTTGGTCTTTATCGTCACAGTATTTTTGGAATGCATCACCGGTTTCCGTTTCAATGTTGGTGTCATAGTCATGACCGATAACGGTAAGGTAATGGGCGGTGCCGTTCTTAACAGCTTGGAGATAGTCTTTCGCGTCCTGGATTTCAGAGGCATTCGCATTATCATCACGTAAAATCTGGTGTGCTTTGTCGATTTCTCGGTCGATTGGATTTGCGTAGGCTTTTTTAACCGAATTGATGTTCACTTCTATTTCTTGAGTGCTCATGTGCGTTTTCATCGTGACGTAGTTTTCGATGCCGTCTAGAAGCGTGTTCCGTTCTTTCCAAGTAATCAGGTCTTGTTTAGCTTCAAGAAGCTGCTTTTCAATGTTGGCTTGGAACAAGGCCAAGATTGTCTCCGGTGGAAACTTGTCCATCGGTTCTAAACCGTTGTTGATGAGTATCGCGTTTTGCCGGTGAAGTTCGGCTGAAATCAAAGGATCTCTGCTCACGCTGGCGTAATTTTGTTTGACTCCGTTAAGTCCGTCGGACCAAAGGTCCGCGTCGATTTCGAGTTCAAATATTGCGTCTTCAATATGATCTCCGAGGATTTGGAAATCTTCACGAAATTTCTCGAATCTCGTTCCGGCAGGTGTCTCCAATGTCGGATCTCCGAGATTTTGTACGGTAAGCTGGTGCTCAATACCGTCCGCAATCGATTCTACAAATACTCTCGCCTCTAATATTGCAACATCATCAACGGAGTCGGTGTCTCCGACTTTGGACGCGATCTTTTTGATAGCATCGAGTTTGTCTTCAAACTCTCGTTCCGGATGTTCCGCGTACCGCTGGGCTAGTTTGTGTTGGATTTGCCATTTGTCATACCACTCAGCTGCGTTCGTCGTGTTTTCAATGAATGTTTGCGACGCTGTTTCGATATTGATTACAAAATTTGTTGCGTGCGCGTGTTCGGCGCTTTCACTCGGTGCTGTATCGGTAATTTTGAGTGCTTCTTGATATTGAGCTTCGAGTATCGAAAGCCGTTCTATTGCTTCGGAGTAGATGGACATTTCACGAGCTCCTTTGTGTATTCGTGGCGTCTATAAACATGCGGCTAATTTGCCTCATCTAGATGATGCATAAGGCTGTTATAGATAATCGGAAGAACGCTCTCACACGTGCTCGTGTTGGTAGAGTATGGTGCGATTGAGAGTTTGGCTTTGTTTTGTTTATCCGTTGTTGAGCCGGTTGCTGTTAGTACAGCAAGTCGTCGATGTGTCCGTCACAAGCGAAGATCACAGCAAAATCAACCGGTCGTACCGTTTCATTTTCCGCATTCGCCTTTGATGCCTCGAGCTGAGCCGCTCGGATCGCGAGCTGAAGATCTTCGGATTCAACATGTGCTACGTATGTCTCCTCGCCGTAATTGTGCGCGAGATAATCGGGATACAGCATGATGATTGTAAATTTTTTCACTTGTCATTCCTGAAACAAGTTTTCTTTTAATGGCCCGCTGGTTTTGATCCAGCGGGCGACGAAGGCTCGTTTGAGATTTGATGTTATGCTAATGCACCGCAGGCTTCGGTTTGGAATTCGATATCATCGGCTTCTAGATCTTGAGCTTCGAGATCTTGAGTCTGTTGAATGTTGTCTTCGTGAAGTATGAGGTTCAGGCAGCTTTTGACGTCGGTAAGAACTAGATTCAGAGCTTTGTGCAGATCGAGACCGGCTTTTCCAGCGTAATGTTTCACGTATGCGTAGGAATTGCCGAGGCTTTTAGAAGATATTCCGGTCATTTCGCAAAGGACGGCGGCGGAGAATTCCGCGACAACTTCATAAAGTTCGTGTTGCTCACGCGTGATGCGAATGTTGTTAATTCGAGCTTGTGCGGCATGGCTGAGCTCGTGGAAAAAGACGGATTCGGAGGCGGTTGCAAGTATGATTTCATCTGGAGCGGAGCCGTCAAGTCGATGACGGAAGACTCCGAAGGCTTGGCTACCTTTGAGTAATCTCGTCAGGTCGGAGAAGCCCTCGGCACGGACGTTAATATTCCAGGCTAGAGCTTTCTCCATGAAAGGAAGTTTGAGATCTTCGATTTTAGGTCCGGGAAGATCGGCACCTTCGGTATTTTCTACTCGAAATACCGGCATCATTTTGTAGCCGCGAAGCTTCATGGTTTCGACGGTTTCGCCTTTATCGTTCTCTTCTTTTTTCTTTTTGATGATTGGCGAGAAGATATAAAACGCTCCGGTGCCTTTTTTAACTACTCGCTCTGTGGTCAGCCATTGTTTGAAGGTGCGAGCGTCGGCGGTGTTGTGAGCTCCGACTATTAGTTGGTTGAGGAATGACCATCGAGCACAAGGTTTGTCGGAGGAATCAAAGAGGCTCATGGCAATCATGGCCGGAGCCGTACCGTTCTCGAATGTGGTTATGACGGAATCCAGTGCGGAATTGATTCGGTCGAGTTTGGCATTGTTGTTGTCGGTGTCGGTGGTGTTGGTGGTCGTTGTCATGGCTTGAGCTCCTTGGTGTATGGTGAGGAAATGCTTAAATTCAGATCGGTTGTCGGATTGGTTGTCGGATTGGTTGTTACGGACAGACGTAAAGGTAGGTGTCCATTTTCTTGGCTTGTTGCTGAGCGGCTTTTTTAGCCTCGGCGTAGGTGCCGCAATGGGTAAGGATGATGTTTCCGGCTTTGTCTTCGAACATCCAGCCGCCTCTTCCTTTAGGTGCGGTCATGTGGCTTCGGAAAAATCGGCTGGTATCAATTCGGTTCATGGTTAACTCCTTTTGGGTATTAGAGGTTTGTGGATGATGTGTTGAAGATGTCGTTTTCAAGCTCAGCTTCATGCTCTTGTCTCAGCATTGCGATGGCGTAATAGAAGAGGCTGGAATCATCTAATTCGCTCACCATGTGACCGTGCTTTTCGAATGCATCTCGGATGGTGTTGATGTTTATGTTGAGCAACAGTCTTATCGCGTCTTGAGTGGTTGAGATCATTGCCGTATTCCCTTGAATCTGGTTGCTAAGTGGTTGGAAAATCATTGTTTGTATGATTCTATCTTAAACGCTACAGCCCGGAATGACAGGACAAAATGAACGTAAAAACAATCATTTGCGCTTTTATGAGTGATTTCTAATTGAAAATACAGAAAGGAAAAGGCGGCTCGGCCTGGTTGAAAAGTTGCTAAATTGAGCTGAGTTCTGGTAATGGATTAAGAGGTGGTACTTTAGGAAAGGTCGGGTGCTCGGAAGGATGGAGTTGTTGCGGTAGTCGCCGTCATTTTCGAGACGAAAATTTAACCGATTATATCGGTGTAGAATTCTTTAAAAGAGCCTCAATCTAAACATTACACTCTTAGGAAAAGGCCGTATCCGTCTACATGTCTGAACCGATTGTCGATAGACATCGGTGAGTCCGGTCTTCCGACGGAGCCGATTGACGAGAATCATCGGTGAGTCCAGATGTCGGTAGTTTTCAGATTTTATCTTTTGTTTGTCTTTAAATGGTAATAGACTTAAAATTTCAGCGAGTAAGCTTGTGTTAGCGCGACATATAAAATTGTTTCTTGTGGAGTCCAGATGTTAAGCAAATTGAAAGAATGGTGGCAGGTCAGAAAGACTTTTAGAAAATGGAACAGGCACCCTATCCTCGGTACAGTTCTGCATCATGCTAGGGAAGCTATGCAAGATCAAAGTAAATGTCTGGCGCAGCTGGAAGATAAAAAACAAGGCGAAATTATTATCAATATTATGCAGGATTGTGATGAAATTATTTCTTCATCAAATCCAGTGCAAGCCAATAGATTGAAGATAGCTGATTGGTCCTATGAATTTGCACAGTGCCAGGTTCTATTGCTGGATGAGCATTCCAGTTGGCCCATTCTCCATAAATTTGATGGTGTTAGTGGCGAATTGCATTGTCATCTGATGGAATTGGTCGAGAAAAGTAAATATGTTAGTAAAATGGCGTTCCAAATTAAACCGCAATTTGAGCCAACATTATCGAATATTAGCGATTTTTTAATGCTGCGAAGCAGGCAGGTCTCATTAATTCTAGAGTCTTTCAATATTATTCGGGTCGGTTTAAAGGACTTCAGCGAATTCGATATAAAAGAATGGTATCGGCCATATATTGTTTCACAATGTATCGTTGCTGAAGCTGAGTTTAGGAGGGAACTCGGTCTATCATCTGCGTACAAGAATGACCGTACAGGCTTAAAACCATTAGCTCATTCATTATGGCTGAACAACATCGAAAATGGAGAGCAAGATCTTCGATGGGCTTGGGAGCGGGCTTGGGCTGAAATGACGAATGAACCGAGCCCTTATAATGATGTGGTCTGGAAATAGATGCATTCGCTTCTATTGGCAAATCCGGCTGCTTGAAGCCGTGTCCATTGTTGTTGTTGTTAATTCTTCTTTTTTATAATTTACGTTAAATTTGCTTAAGTACATACTTTGGATGTGAGGCTTGAATGGACCGTTTGGCCCTTGGCTGCAAATTCAGCACATGCTGCAAATGAGGTTATCTGGGAATCCGTTAGTTCCTCCTCTACCGATTTCCTGAATCGTCTTGGTTGTGGCTTGCGTGGTACACTCGGTTCCTTTGTTATCGGATTCGGTGTTATTCTAGTTCTCTGGGAGTTCTTCGTTCAGAAACAAGGCCACATGCTCGTTATCGCAATCGTCGGTATTCTCGGCGTATTGATTCTCGGTCGTGTTATCGCTCCAGATGCTACTTGTACCTGATCCTTGGTATCAGCTTCGCATCTGAAGTTGAATGTAATTAAGTGCTAGAAGGGGAGTGACAAAAAAGAGGAAGCCTTAAAAGCTTCCTCTTTTTATTTCATAAGTTTTCGAGTTGGAGGGGGCGGTTATGAGTTCCGTTTTTTTTCTCTGCTGCGCTGTTGACGTATTCTAGCGGCTTCTCTTTTTTTCTGATCCGCTTTTTGTTTTATCCGATCTTGAAAGCTACTCATCATCTCTGAATATGCTTTCAGAGGAGGTAAAAGATTTGAAGGGTCCATATTCTGAAGTTCATCATTCAGTTTTACGAGTCTTCTTCTCTGTAAGTTTTGGCTAGCTCTTCTGCCGTAAGTGTTATGCGTATCATTAGCTCCAGGTACGGCGTGACCGGTTAACTTCCTTGAGACGGTCTCTGTCATCTCCTGTTCGCGAGTTTCGCTGATAAACAAATGCCGGAAAGCGTGTAAAGTTCGAAACTTTGGAAAAAGTTCTTCGGCTTGTTTTGGATCTAAATTAGCTTTAAGTTTATCAATCCACTTACGGAAATTATATGTGAATCCGCCTCCAGCTTCTACTTTGGTAATAGGATATTCTTTAAACAACCTTTGATCTTTGGTGTCTTTTCTCCGTTCATCTACAAATTGCAAAAATCCTAAATCTATAAGCTTCTTATGAATAGGGATTTGTCGCTTTGATGGTTTATTTTTGATACTCTTTGGTTTGCTGATATTAGAAGAATCTTTCTGCTCGAACTCGTCTTCGATGGACTCGTTAGTTATATCAATGACCCAGATTTCATCACTTTGATAGATGTTATCAACAACTAGATAGAACATCTCGGCTCTTCTAGCTCCGGTGAATACTGCTAATAATGGCACCCAGTAATGACTGGGAAATCCTTCTTTCTGGAAATCTAAGAAATTATCTTCATTGAAAAGAACTGTTAATGCCTCTTCAGTAAAAGAATCACGAGACGTTTTTTCGACGTTTCGGTCTATTTCAATAGCTTGGAATATATTGTCTGTTGCGTAGTTTAAAATTTTCGCTCGAGAAAAGAACGCTTTAATTTTAGAGATATGACCATCCGCAGTGTCCTTTGTTACCGTCGGTTTATTTAACTTTATAACCTCATCATACGAGAGTATTCTTGTTTTTTCTGATTGTAACCATCGAGACGGCATTGTACGGATACAAGTTTCAAATCTAATTGCCTGTTCCTCAGTGTACAAATCCATATCTTGATCTCCGAAAATTTTTTCGAAGATGTCAAGTAGTCCGTCGTATTGCTTTTTTGTACTGGGACTCGCCCATTTCTTTTCGCGGAGTTCGAAAAATATTTGCCTGAATTGACTAAATTTAGCTATATTCTTTGATCTGTTCGGAGCTACTTCAATAGGTGTTGCATTAAGTACGACAGACTCTTCAAGCTGAGATGCTAATTTTGTTTCGGTCAGCAATGGTTGTGTGTTGTCGTTCTGTGTTTGTAGTAAAATTGAAGGGGCTCCAGAAGGATGGAGGGTCGCGGCCTGTTTTATTGTAGCAGCAAGTGCTCGATTATAAAGCGCCATTTCAGCATCAGCTTTCTCCGGATCTAGATCGACATTTATGTGCATATCACCGAAAGCTGTTGGAATGCGAGCATCCATTCGCATCGCGTTACGGAATTGCTTATCCAGTCTCATTCCTATTTCGCCGTACTTGTCTAATTCATCATCATCATCGCTCTTCATAACGTGCCTTGCTCGAAGTTTGTAAAACACTCGATCGCATTCTCTCGAATAAATAAGACTCTTCCGAATAGCTTCATTAAGCTCGCGAGTTTTCAAAGAGACTTGAATTATCTCTTTTTTTAAAATACTCCTCAATTCTTCTGGAACTCTTCTCCGAAACGTATATATACCAAGTCTACTCTTCCATAAATAAATCTTTTCATTCTGCATATCACAGACTCCTTTTTGCTGTGATTTGCGTGAGAACTAAATATACTGGCTAAAAGACTAACTTTTTTTGTGTGTGTGTGTGACTTTTGTGTGACTTTTGTGTGACTCTTTTTTAATTTTCACTATTTTTACAGCTTCAAGCTTCCCAGCTTGTGACAAGTTTCATGCACAACATGCTGTTCAGATCAAAATATAACTTTATGTAATCTTTGGCATTTTTCTCTTTATTAAGTTCGGAAAGTGCCATTTATTCTTAATAAAAAGAGTGTTTGTGCTGGAAGTTTGTTACTATATTCAAGATATGATTGAAGAATTGAGCATAGATTACAAAGGATGAGTGCGTGTGGGTATGCAGGCCAGGGCCAAAATTCTGATTGTTGACGATGAACGGGTGCACCGGTTCATGTTGCGATCTCTTTTTACCGAGTGGGGTTGGGACGCTGAGGAGGCGGATGACGGCAGTACTGCCGTCGCCGCAGTGCAGCAGGGGCCCTTTGACGCCATTCTCATGGATGTACGCATGACCACCATGGATGGCATGGAGGCCTTGAAACGAATTCATGCCCTCAATCCGGCTATTCCCGTGGTCATCATGACCGCTTTTTCTTCGGTGGATTCCGCGGTTGCCGCCATCAAAAAAGGCGCGCACGATTACCTGACCAAGCCGCTCGATTTCGACCGGCTGCGTACTACCCTGGAGGTGGCTATGGGCCATCGCCAGCAGGAGGAAGAAACGCTTGAACTGGGGCAGCCCTTTGGCGACGACGGCCGGATTATCGGCAAGTCGGCACCGATGCAGGATCTCTGGGATTTAATTGTGCATGTGGCCCCGACCGAAGCGACCGTGTTGATCAACGGCGAGTCGGGAACCGGCAAAGAGCTGGTGGCTGCGGCCTTGCACCATAAAAGTCTGCGGCACCAGGGGGCGTTTATCAAGGTCAACTGCGCTGCTCTGGCCGAAACCCTGCTGGAATCTGAGCTGTTCGGTCATGAAAGGGGAGCCTTTACCGGGGCGGACCGCCGCCGGGAAGGACGGTTTGTCCAGGCGCATGGGGGCACCCTGTTTCTGGATGAGATCGGCGAAACCTCGCCCGGCATGCAGGTTAAACTCCTGCGGGTCCTCCAGGAGCACGAATTGCAGCGGGTTGGCGGTCAGGAAACCATCAAGGTGGACGTCCGCATTCTCACCGCTACCAACCGCGATCTGAAGGAAGATGTGGCTGTCGGCCGTTTCCGGGAAGATCTCTATTATCGCCTCAACGTGGTCGAGCTGGAAGTTCCGCCCTTGCGTGAACGGCAGGGCGATATGCCGCTGCTTGTCGCCTACTTCCTGCGCAGCTTTGCCGAAAAAAACGGGCGTTTGGTCAGCGGCGTCACCCCTGAATGTATGGATGTGCTCAATCGTTACCCCTGGCCTGGCAATGTGCGCGAGTTGGAGCATTCTATCGAGCGGGGCGTCATCCTCATGCGGGGTGATTACCTGGATATCAATGCCCTGCCTCTGACAATTCAGCGTTGGGCAGGGGTGAATGCTCCGAAAGAGGTTGAGGAACCAGCCACCCTGAAGGAGGCTGAAAAGGTCCTGATTCTCAAGACGTTAGAAGAAACCGGCGGCAACCGGAGCGAGGCTGCCCGCCGTTTGCAGATAACCCGCAAGACGCTCTTGAACAAGCTGAAGAGTTATAATATAAGCTGAAACCTCAAAGGGAATGTTGCGTTGGCAATTGCTCGGGGAAAAACCGGGAAAAGAATTGCAGCCGTTTGTCCGTTCACGCAGCCCCACAAAAACCATCCGATGATATGCCTCTCCTCCCAATAAAGAGAACGCCAGAGCTGCTGCAGGCCGCTTATACGGTCAGCCGGTTCCTCCTCCAGGAACGAGATCTGGCCAACATGCTCCAGGGTATCTGCGATCGGCTGGTGGTCGATGGGCTCAATCAATCGGCTCTGCTGGTGCTGCTCGATCAGGATTCAGGTGGGGTGATAACCGCCGATGCCGGTCTCGGTGAGCGTTTTGCACCGATCATGGCTCGTCTCCGTGCAGGACAATTGCCGGAGTGTGGAACGCAAGTGCTGCAGGCCGAGGAAGGGGAAACGGTCCTCTGTATCGGATGTCAATGCGGTGCCTGTTTCGATGCGGAGGGACAGGATACCTCCCAGGTCCTCTGTGCCGCCATCCGTTGCAGCCCCAGTTTTTATGGCTTTCTGGCGCTCCAGTTGCCGCCAGCTGTCGAGCCGACCACCCTTGAACGCCAGATTATTGCTGATCTGACCGAATCCATCACCCTGGCCCTGCGGCAGCTGTTCGCCGAGGTGGCTGCAAAGCAGCGGGAACAGGAGTTGCAACGGATCGAAGAACGCTACGAACTGGCCCTGCATGCCTCCCAGGCCGGGCTGTGGGACTGGAATATCAAGACCGGGGAAATGTATACCAGTCCTGATCAGTGGGAGCTGCTCGACTATCGGGACAACAATGGCAGCGATCCGGCGGCCGCTCGGCGTTTTATTCACCCTGACGACCGGGACAACGTTTTGACTTTGCTCAATGAGCATCTGACCGGCAAGACCGATGAATACCGGATTGAGTACCGGGTTCGGGAGGAAGATGGCGAATGGACCTGGTTTCTTGACCGTGGCCGGGTAGTGGAACGAGACGACAATAACATGCCGGTGCGTATGACCGGCACCCATCAGAACATCAGCCTGCAGAAGAAACAGGATCAAGCGGTTGCGGTGGTGCAGCAGCAGTTGCATGCCGCTGTTGACTATGAACGGAATTTCCTGCAGACCGTGATCGACAGCGCCGGTGATCCGGTTATGGTCATCGATCTTGACTTCAACCTGCTGTTGATTAATCAGGCCGCGGCCCGACTGGTCCAAAATAATGGCGATATCGCTTCGATGGGGGGGCAGAAGTGTTACCGCTTGTTCTGCGGTGCCGATGTGCCCTGTCAGGATCTCCGCTTTCCCTGTCCGGTAGCCGAGGTCAAGGCCCATCACCGGTCGTTGAAACTGATCCATAACCCCTATCACGGCAACGGCGTCAATAATGTCTTTGAACTCGAAGTATCGCCACTCAAAGACTCTCAGGGGGAACTCTACGGGATTATTGAGGTGGCCCGGGATATCACGGATAGGTTGCGGATTGAAAAGGAGTTGCGTGACAGCCAGTCCAATCTGTATCGGCTGGCCCATCATGACACGCTCACCGGCCTGCCCAACCGGCTGCTGTTCCGGGATCGGCTCACCCATGCCATCAATAAGGCCGGGCGTAATCGGACCGGCGTGGCGATCCTCTTCCTGGATCTCGACCGTTTCAAGGTTATTAACGACACGCTGGGTCATGATATCGGCGATGCTCTGCTCATTGAGGTGGCGGTGCGGCTGCAGCGGCAGTGCCGTCAGTCCGACACCGTGGCGAGACTGGGTGGCGACGAATTTATTTTTATCCTGGAAGATGTCGGCAACCGGGAGGATGCGTCTGTGGTTGCCGACAAGATCATGGCCGCTCTGACTGTGCCGGTTTTTATCAGGGGGCACGAACTCAACATCACCACCAGTATCGGCATTGCGCTCTTTCCGGACGATTCCCGTGAAATTGAGGAGGTCCTCAAGTTTGCCGATATGGCCCTGTATGCAGCCAAGGCGGTCGGCCGGAGCAATTTCCAGTTCTACCGGCAGGGTATTCCGCAAACCAGCCAGCAGCCGCAGTTTGACGACCAGCAGTTCCGTGTTGCCATCGAAGCGGGCCAGCTGTTTTTCGACTACCAGCCGCAGTATGAACTGAGCAGCGGTAATCTTGTCGGCGTTGAATCGCTCTTGCACTGGAATCACCCCCAAATGGGCCTTCTGCAGCCGGATGCATTCATTCCGGCGGCCCACGAGTGCGGTATGCTGGCAGAGGTGAGTGCCTGGCTGATGGGTGAGGTCTGCCGCCTGCTGAGCTCCTGGCAGCAGCAAGGGAGGCATTGGCTGCCGGTAACGGTCAATGTCGCCTTTCGGCAGTTGCTGGAACCGGGTTTTCTCGCCATGATCGAGCGGGTAACCGCCCAATACCAAATCCCGGCGGCCATGCTGGTTCTCGAATTGCGCGAGAGGGATGTCAACGATGCCACGGTTCAGGGGCTACACAGTATCGAGCAACTTGGCAGTTTTGGCCTGGGCCTGGCCGTGGACGATTTCGGTGCGGACCGGTGTTCGCTGTCCCGCCTGCAGGATTTGCCGCTCCGTCGCCTCACCGTGAACCGCGAGCTGCTCAGTAATGTGCCGTCGGACCAGAGGGCCGCAACCTTGGCGGCTGCCTTGATCGGGCTGGGGCATTCTCTAGGATTGATCGTTCTTGCCGATGGCGTTGAGCAGGATGCGCAGTTGGCCTTTCTTCGCCTGCATGGCTGCGATCAAGCGCAAGGGACGCTGCTGTCGCCGCATCTGAGCGGGGAGGGGGTGTTGTCGCTGCTCTTGGCCTCCGAAAAGGGCGATTGACGCATCCGGTCCCCTGTGGTACGTTCCCGGCTTATTTTTTTTGTGAAATGCGGGTTTCTTTCCTCCGGTGTGGAGGTTGTCGGAATACGATGCCGCATTTTGCAACGAATCCCCTGAAAATTTCTTTGAGCAAATTTTTCAATGCGTACTGATATCTTGCACATCGGCGCGGGTGAACTGAACTACGAAATCCGCAATATTGTTTGTGTTGGCGAAAAACTCCAGAAGATGGGCGTGCAGATCAACTGGGAAAACATTGGTGACCCGATCGCCAAGGGTGAGCATGTCCCGGACTGGATGAAGGATATCGTGGCCGAAGCGGTGCGTGAAGATGCCACCTACGCCTATAGCCCTACCAAAGGACTGCTGGCGACCCGGGAGTATGTCGCGGCCTGCACCAACCGTATGGGGGGGGCGCAGATCGATGCCGACGATGTTATTTTCTTCAACGGTTTGGGCGATGCCATTTCTAAGGTTTTTGGTTTCCTTAAGCCCACCGCCCGGGTGATCGTCCCGACCCCGAGCTATACCACCCATAGTTCGGCTGAGGCCGCGCATGCCAGTGATCAGCCGGTTACCTACATCCTCGATCCCAATCACCTTTGGTATCCGGATCTGGAAGATATTGAAAATCACATCAAGTATAACCCCGCTGTGGCCGGCATCCTGGTCATCAATCCCGATAACCCGACCGGCGCCGTGTATCCGGCGGACGTGATGCGGGCGATTGTCGAGATCTGCGAAAAAAACGATCTCTTCATCATCTGTGATGAAATCTATCAGAACATGACCTATAACGGCACGGTATCAGCACCGCTGTGTACGGTTATCGGGGATAAGGTACCGGCGATTTGTATGCGCGGTATTTCCAAGGAGATGCCTTGGCCGGGCAGTCGTTGCGGCTGGATCGAGGTCTATAACCGGAATCTGGACCCCATGTTTGCCACCTATGTGCAGTCGATCCTCAACGCCAAGATGCTTGAGGTCTGCTCAACCACCTTGCCGCAGGCCGTTCTGCCGCGCATTAAGTCGCATCCGCAGTATCAGGTGCATCTCAAGAACCGGATCAAACGCTACGAGCGTTATTCCAATCTGGCCTACGATATTCTCAAAAACGTCAAAGGGCTGCTGGTCAACCGGACCAACGGCGCCTTTTATATGAGCGCGGTGTTTGAGGAGTGGGTGCTCAATCACCATCAGACCTTGCCGATCGAGAGCGATGAGGTCCGTGAAACGATAGAGCGTCTTGTCTCGGGACCGAATATCCAGCCGGATAAACGTTTTGTCTACTACCTGCTGGCCGCAACCGGTATCTGCGTGGTGCCGCTGTCCTCCTTTGCCACCGAACTGCAGGGGTTTCGTATTACCCTCCTGGAAAAGGAAGAAGAGACGTTCGTCCAAATTTTCAAGACCATTGCCAGCAGCATCAAACGGTACATTAGTTCGCACCAGAGTTGCGCCCATTGTAGTTAAACGCCTGGGGCAGGCGATAGCTTAGTTTGTCCTTAGCCCCCCTGCGGCCTTAATCGGTTTACGGGGGGCTTCTTTGTCATTTTTCAGTTTTCTCCAGTGTTTTCTCAACGGTTTCGCTCCTTTTTTCCCTCTGTAAAACCCTCGCACTCGCCCTTGACACTGGATTTCCCCATACTTATTGTTGGCTCCAGATTTGACTGGCCCGGCTGCCGATAAGTGCGCAATCTCGGGCTTGAAACGTTGCAATTAAATATGAGATGAGCACAAGGAGAATATAGGTGATAGACGAGACAAAAGAACAGGGACCTGTCGGTGAACAACTAGGAGCAGAGGTATCCGAAGACCTGGGCGATGTGGAGACTATTACAGACGCCGATAGCAATCCGGAGTCAGAGACGGAAACGTTGCGGCGGGAACTCGACGAGACTCGCGACCAGCTGATGCGGGTTGCAGCTGAATTCGACAACTTCAAGAAGCGCATGGAGCGGGAAAAAAGTAAACTGCTCAAATATGCCGGTGAAAATATTCTCCGGGAGTTGCTGACCACCTTGGACAATTTGGACCGAGCGGTTGAACAGGGGCGTGTAGTTGCTGACGATGACACCAATAAATTCGAATCCATGTTGCAGGGGCTTGAATTGACGCAAAAAGGACTGGTCTCAACTTTGGAACGGTTCGGAGTGGCGCCGGTCGGTGCTGTTGGTTTGCTGTTCAATCCGGATGAGCACGACGCCCTGACCATGGAAGCCAATGACGAGATTCCAGCTAACCATGTGCTGCGTGAGTTTGCCCCAGGTTACCGGTTCAAGGATAGGGTCCTGCGACACGCTCAAGTGGTTGTTTCAAGCGGGCCGAAGAAAGAGCCTTGACAAGGCGTGGTTCATTCGCAAAGTAGCACCAAGAAATACCTCAATTTGAGATTTTACAGGCTTTAGGCCGATTATAAATACTGGAGACAGGAGAAGGGAATTATGGGAAAAATTATAGGGATTGACCTGGGAACCACTAACTCATGCGTGGCTATTATGGAGGGCGGCGATCCCAAGGTTATTGAAAATAGCGAGGGTAATCGAACAACCCCTTCTATCGTGGCTTTTAATGACAACGCTGAACGTCTGGTCGGACAGATCGCCAAACGGCAGGCGGTCACCAACCCCACCCGGACCTTGTTTGCCATTAAACGGTTGATCGGCCGGAAATTCAGCGATGCCGAGGTCAAGAAATCGATTGGTATCAGTCCGTTTACGATCGTCGAAGGTCCCGGTGGCGATGCTGTGGTGGCAGTGGACGGCAAAACCTACACCGCCGCCGAAATTTCGGCGATGATCCTGGGCAAGATGAAACAGACTGCCGAGGAGTATTTGGGAGAAACGGTCACCGATGCCGTGGTCACTGTTCCCGCCTATTTTAACGATGCCCAGCGGCAGGCCACTAAAGACGCGGGCAAGATCGCCGGACTCAATGTCCTGCGGATTATCAACGAGCCGACTGCCGCCTCTCTGGCCTATGGTCTGGACAAGAAGGGTGAAGAGAAAATCGCGGTCTTCGATCTCGGCGGCGGCACCTTCGACGTGTCCATCCTCGAGATCGGCGACGGTGTCTTTGAGGTCAAATCGACCAACGGCGACACCTTCCTCGGTGGTGAAGATTTTGACATGCGCATTGTCAACTGGCTGGCCGATGAATTCAAACGGGATCAGGGCGTTGATCTGCGCACCGATAAGATGGCGCTGCAGCGGCTGAAAGAAGAGGCGGAGAAGGCCAAAAAAGAGCTGTCCACGGCCATGGAGACCGATATTAACCTGCCCTTCATCACGGCGGATGCCTCCGGTCCCAAGCATCTCAATGTCAAGCTCAGCCGGGCCAAGCTGGAGAGTCTGGTTGATGACTTGATTGATCGCTGCGAAGGGCCGTGCCGTACTGCCCTGAAAGATGCGGGGCTGAATCCGGCCGATATCGACGAGGTCATCCTGGTGGGCGGCATGACCCGCATGCCTAAGGTCCAGGAAAAGGTCAAGGCTATCTTCGGTAAGGACCCCCATAAAGGCGTTAATCCCGACGAGGTGGTCGCCATCGGGGCCGCCATCCAGGGCGGAGTCCTTAGGGGCGATGTCAAAGACGTGCTTCTCCTTGACGTTACCCCGCTGTCACTGGGCATTGAGACCCTGGGCGGCGTTATGACCAAATTGATCGAGAAAAATACCACGGTGCCGACCAAGAAGAGTCAGGTTTTCTCTACGGCGGCCGACAATCAGCCGGCGGTTTCCATCCATGTGCTTCAAGGTGAACGCGAGATGGCGCAAAATAATAAAACGATCGGTCGCTTTGAGCTGGCCGACATCCCGACCGCACCCCGCGGTGTGCCGCAGATCGAGGTCGCCTTCGACCTGGATGCCAACGGTATCCTCCACGTTTCGGCCAAAGATCTGGGTACCAATAAGGAACAGTCGATTCGGATCACCGCTTCTTCCGGTCTTTCCGAGGCTGAGATCGAACGGATGAAAAAAGATGCCGAGCTCCATGCCGATGAGGATAAAAAGCGGAAAGCATTGGTCGAGGCAAAAAACAACGCCGATTCCATGATCCACATGACCACCAAGACCCTCAAAGAGCTTGGTGACAAGGTCGATGCCGAAACCAAGGGCAATGTGGAAAAAGAGATCGAAAACGTGAAGAAGGTCTTGGAAGGTGAAGATGTCGATGCTATCAAGAATGCCACCGAAGCCTTAACCCAGGCTTCGCACAAACTTGCTGAGCTGATGTATGCCCAGGCCAAGGGGCAGCAGGGCAGCGGTGCTGGCGATGCCGGAGCAGGTGGCGCGGCTGGTGCAGGGGCCGGCGGCAGCAAAAAGGGCAAGGACGACGATGTCGTTGACGCCGACTTTGAAGAAGTGAAATAAAACGGCCTGCTTCGATCTGAAGCGGGTTGGCTGAGCTTGGGAGTGCAGAGTATTCTGCACTCCCATTTTTTTTGGAATTGCGCTATAACGCTGCGGTTTGCAAATTTTTTATCGTTATTTTAAGCAAGAGAGCCCCATGAAACGAATATTGTCGGGAATACAACCTTCCGGAAAGCTGCACATCGGTAACTATTTCGGCATGATGCAGCCGATGCTCTGCCACATGGAATCAGCGGAACTGTATGTGTTTATCGTCGATCTCCATGCCCTGACCTCGGTCCAGGATCGCGACCGGCTTCGTCAGGGGACGCTGGAGGCTGCGGCTGATTTTATCGCCCTCGGCCTGGACCCGGACCGTTGCACCTTCTGGGTGCAGTCTGATGTGCCGGAGGTCTGCGAACTGACCTGGATGCTGTCGATCCTGACGCCCATGGGGCTCCTGGAACGGTGTCACGCGTATAAGGACAAGGTGGCCAAAAATATTCCTGCCAGCCACGGCCTGTTTTCCTATCCGGTGCTGATGGCAGCGGACATCCTCCTCTATCAGGCGCAGGTGGTGCCGGTTGGTAAGGACCAGAAACAGCATGTGGAAGTGGCCCGGGATATTGCCATCCGTTTCAATCATACCTATGGCGATACCTTTGTCGTTCCGGAACCGGAGATCAACGAAACCACCGCGATCGTGCCTGGGCTTGACGGCCAGAAGATGTCCAAGTCCTATGACAATACCATCCCCATTTTTTTGGATGAAAAGGCTTTGCGCAAACGGGTGATGGCCATTCAGACCGACGCCACTCCGGTTGAAGAGCCCAAGGATCCGGCCAAGTGCAATCTCTACGCCCTGCTTAAGCTCTTCGCCTCGCCTGAGAAAATGCGGGAGGTGCATGAACTCTATGTCAATGGGGGAGCAGCCTACGGCTATCTTAAACAGGATCTGTTCGAGCTGATTAATGCTTACTTTGCCGGGGCCAGAATGAAGAAAAAGGAGCTGCTCGATAATCCCGATTATCTGCGCCAGGTGCTGGCCAAGGGAGGAGAAAAAGCTCGTGCCAAAGCAACGGTGACCTTGGAACTCGCCCGTGACCGGATGGGATTGAAATATTGAGGGTTTGCTGGGGACGGGGAGATAGTTGCGTCTGTCAGACAAAGAATGGGCGCGCCAAAATAAAAAAGGCGGGGATAATCCCCGCCTTTTTTATTTGTTGACCCGGTTGGGAAAACTCAGAAGCTCACCAGCTCGACATCAAACACCAGCCAGGCATTGGGAGGGATGACTCCGCCGGCGCCTCGCTCGCCATAGGCAAGTTCAGGGGGGATGATCAGGGTTCTTTTTTCGCCTTTGGTCATCTGGCTCAAGGCTTCATCCCAACCTGGGATGACCCGCCCGGTGCCCACCGGAAAGGCGATGGGCTCGCCCCGGTCATAGGAACTGTCAAATTTGCGGCTGCCCAGGAGCAGGGTGCCATTGTAGTGGACCTTGATGGTGGTCCCAACCGCAGGCACGTCACCCTCGCCTTTTTGCTCAATAACGTAATACAGGCCGGACCCTGTCCGTACGGCCTTGGGCCAGCGTTCCTTGATGGTCTTTTTTATTTTTTCCTGCTGTTCCTTCAGATTCTTGGATGATTCACCCTTGATGGCTGCTAAGGCAGCGTCAAACGCAGCCTGACCTGTTTTGAATTGTTCCGCCTCTTTGCCGACCCGGATAATGGCGACGGTCTTGATGGTGTCACCCTTGGCGATCGCATTGACCACAGACTGGCCTTCTACGACCCTGCCAAACACCGTGTGCTTATCGTCAAGGTGGGGGGTGGGAACATGGGTGATGAAAAACTGGCTGCCATTGGTGCCGGGACCAGCATTTGCCATGGAGAGGATGCCGGGGCTATCATGGCGCAGGGTCTTGTCGAATTCGTCGGGGAACGTGTAACCCGGGCCTCCGGTGCCGGTTCCCAAAGGGCAACCGCCCTGGATCATGAAATCGGGGATAACCCGGTGGAACGTTAAATCATTGTAAAACGGGGTGCCGGTGGGCTTGCTGCTCCCCCCGAGATTTAGGGTTCCTTCCGCCAAACTTACAAAATTGATCACCGTCAACGGTGTCTTGTTGTAAAAGAGTTTGAGGAGGATCTCGCCTTTGCTGGTGGTTATTTTTGCGTAGAGTCCATCTTTCATTTTTTTTTCCTCGGCAGATGATGCAGAATGTCCGGAACAAAAGAGCAACGCGGACAGGACCAGCAGTGAGAGCAGTCTATTCATTCAGGTCTCCGGCGAAACGTTTTGTTCTTCGATGTCGGTTGTCCTCCCCACTCGCAACCGGCGGGGGAGGGTGCAATATAGAATCAGGGGGTTGATTACAAGCCAGTGGCCTGGTTGTCAATGAAAATGATAGGCCAGGATAGTGGTATTCTTTATGAGATTGTTTCGTTAATTTAGAATGTTAGGTTTTGAAAGACTTCTCGTTCGCGAATCATCCCGAAGCGGTGTGGGCTGAAGCGCTCGCCAATCTCCCCTCCTTCGAAAATAACGACAAGATGGGCGTTTGAGGCGGAGTATGTCGGATTGGCGGCTCGTTTGGCAATGCTGATGCCAACATCCTTAGATGCGAGATGGCTAGGGCCTTTTTTTTACGGTACTCTGGCCGTTCAAGGTTGACGGATAGGTGTGATCCTGGTTAAATAAACAGATTTTTTTGTCGTACTGTTCAAGTGGTCCGGAGGCTTTTGGAAAGATTACTTTACCTGCTGTATAGCACCTTTGGAACCGGCTTATATTTGATATTGTTGCTTTTATTGCCTCTGGCACGGTTTTTGAGCGGCAGGTTCGGATATGGTCTGGAACAACGTCTGGGCCGGTATGTCGAGAGCGGCGGCCCGACAATACGCGGATCCAGGACTGTCTGGATTCATGCGTCCTCGGTGGGCGAAGCGCAAGCAGCGATCATTCTGATCACCGAATTGCTGAGGACTGGTGGGGGATTACGGATTATTCTCACCTCCACCACCGAGCAAGGCAACAAGATGGCCCGCAGCCGTTTGCCCGAGGCAGTGTTGTGTCTGATGGCGCCGCTTGATGTGCCGTTGACGGTACGGCGAGCCCTGCAGGCATTGCGGCCCGATATGTACATCTGTCTTGAAACGGAACTGTGGCCAGTCATGCTGACCACACTCAGGAAGACCGGTGTTCCCATGCTTATGCTCAATGGTCGGATTTCGGAACAGTCATTGCGGCGCTATCGGTGGATACGTCCCTTGGTACGGTCCCTGCTCGAGGGTTTTCAATCGGTCGCGGTCATCAGCGAGGCAGACGGGCAGCGTTTCGTCAGCCTTGGCATCCCTGATTTTCGGATTAAGGTTTGCGGCAATCTAAAATATGATATGCCGGCGGAAGATCTGGAACAGATTCGTACCTTGTATCGCAAGCATCTGGGGGTTACCGATCAATCGGTCTTTATCTGCGGTTCAACCCATGAGGGTGAGGAAGAAATGCTGCTGCCGCTCTTCTTGCGACTTGCCGCCTCTTTTCCCTTGATCTGGGTTGTGGCTCCACGCCATCTGGAGCGCTTGTCGGCAGTTGAGGCTTTTTTCCGCCGCTCCGGTCTTGATTTTAATCGGTATTCGCAACTCGCGGCCAATGGACGGTCTGCCGAGGTCGTTCTGGTCGACACTATGGGCGAACTCGCTGATTTGTACGCTGGCGGCGATTATATTTTTTGTGGCGGCAGCCTGGTTGAGCGGGGCGGGCACAATATCATGGAGGCCGCTCGCTGGGGGCGTCCCGTCTATTTCGGGCCGTATATGAAGGATTTTCGTGATGCGGCCGAGTTGTTGACAACAGCGGGCGGCGGTTTTCAGGTGGCGAATGCCTCTGAGCTGGCAACGCTGCTGCTGTACCATCACCGCCACCCTGCAGCGTATCAGACGGCCTGCGCCCATGCGGCTGCAACCGCCGTGCAGCAGCGGGGTGCGGTGGAGAGGCAGGCCGGGATCGTAACGCAATCGCTCGCATCAATTGGAAAAGATGCAGGGTGAACCTCTTTTCTGCTCGAATGCGATTGGCGATATCGACTGGCGTGCTTATCATAAACACGGCAACGGGTTCCATCCAGCTGGGCAACGGTGTCTCGCTCTATGTGTAACTGTTTGGAAATAATTAATATAAGACCGGAATTTCGCTATTATTTAGGGGAGAGATGAAAGCATTAATCGGACTTGAAGACGGCACAGTGATGACCGCACGCTCCTTTACCGGTTCTGGTGAAGCGGTGGGGGAAATTGTGTTCAACACCAGCATGAGTGGCTACCAAGAGGTGCTGACCGATCCCTCCTACACCGGTCAGTTGGTTACTATGACCTATCCGTTGATAGGCAATTACGGCGTTAACCCAGATGACATGGAGTCATCCGGTGTCCACCCGCGCGCCTTTCTCGTGCGCGAGTACCAGGGGATGCCGAGCAATTACCGCTCTACCGGCAATCTTGCTGATTTTCTTCGGCAATACGGCGTGCTGGGCGTCGAGGGCCTCGACACCCGGATGCTGACCCGATTGATCCGAACAACCGGGGCCATGAAGGCCGTGATCTCCACTGAAGATACAGACGGTGCTTCTTTGGTCCGGCGCGCCCGCGATTGGCCTGGCTTGGTTGGCCGTGACATGGTGGCGAGAGTGGCCGGAACCGAAAGCTATCGTTGGGAGCAGAATGCACCGGTACCTGGCAGCGGTTTTCCAGAGGCCGCTGGCGCTCGGTTCAAGGTTATTGCCTATGATTTCGGCATCAAATACAATCAGCTTCGCCTTCTGACCCAAAAAGGGTGTCGGGTGCTGGTGGTACCAGCGACCACCTCGGCGGAGGAGGTGCTGGCCCTGAAGCCGGATGGCGTCTTCCTGTCCAACGGTCCGGGCGATCCGGCCGGAGTACGCGGTGTGGTCGGCAACATTCAAAAGCTGCTGGGGCAATTACCCATCTTTGGCATCTGCCTAGGGCATCAGATGCTTGGGCTTGCTTATGGCGGCACCACCTACAAACTCAAATTCGGTCATCGGGGCGGCAACCAACCGGTCAAGGATCTGCTCACCGGCAAGGTGGAGATCACTTCCCAGAACCATGGTTTTTGCGTTGACCCCGCCAGCCTGCCGCCGTCCGTTGAAGTCACCCATATTAATCTCAACGACGGCAGTCTCGAAGGGATGCGCCACCGCGAGTGGCCGGCCTTTTCGGTGCAGTATCACCCCGAATATGCGCCGGGTCCCCATGATGCAGAATACCTTTTTGACCGGTTTATCCAAATGATGGAGCAGACGAGCTGATGGCTCGGCGGGAAAGGAATAAAAAAGATGCCTAAGCGCACAGATATACACAAGATACTTATCATCGGCTCCGGGCCGATTATTATCAGTCAAGCCTGCGAGTTCGACTATTCCGGCGCCCAAGCGGTCAAAGCTCTCAAGGAAGAGGGCTACGAGGTTGTGCTGATCAATTCCAATCCGGCGACCATTATGACCGATCCGGAATTGGCTGACCGGACCTACATTGAGCCGATCACACCCGAATGCGTGGCCAAGGTTATCGAGCGGGAGCGACCCGATGCCCTTCTGCCTACCCTGGGCGGCCAGACCGCGTTGAATGTCGCGATCAAGGTTGCCGAAATGGGCATCCTGGAAAAATACGGGGTGGAAATGCTGGCGGCCGACATCAATGTCATCCGCAAGGCTGAGGGCCGCGAGGAATTTCGCGATGCCATGCGTAAGATTGGCCTCAAAGTGCCTGAATCCGCCATTGTCCACACCCTTGAAGAGGTGTTGGCAGCTGGTGAACAGCTTGGTTTCCCCATCATTGTTCGGCCAAGTTTCACCTTGGGCGGGACCGGCGGCGGGGTTGCCTATAACCGTTCCGAACTCATCCGCATGGCCACTGGTGGGATCGACCTGTCCATGACCAACGAGGTCATGCTCGAACGCAGTCTGCTTGGCTGGAAGGAATATGAGCTGGAGGTGATGCGCGACAAGAACGACAACGTTGTCATCATCTGTTCCATCGAAAATATCGACGCCATGGGCGTGCATACCGGGGATTCCATCACGGTGGCCCCGGCGCAGACGCTGACCGACCGGGAATATCAGGAAATGCGGGACGCCGCTATCGCCATCATTCGCGAGATCGGGGTGGAGACTGGCGGTTCCAATGTCCAGTTTGCAGTCAACCCCGTGGACGGTGAGTTGATGGTTATCGAGATGAACCCCCGGGTTTCGCGGTCCTCAGCCCTGGCTTCCAAGGCTACCGGCTTCCCTATCGCCAAGATCGCTGCCAAATTGGCAGTTGGCTATACCCTGGATGAAATCAAAAACGACATCACCCGTGAGACCTACGCCTCCTTTGAACCCTCCATCGATTACTGCGTGGTCAAGATTCCCCGCTGGACCTTTGAAAAATTTCCTGAGGCCGAAGACATCCTGACCACGGCGATGAAGTCGGTGGGTGAGACCATGGCTATCGGTCGGACCTTCAAGGAGGCCTTCCAGAAGGGGATGCGCTCTTTGGAAGTTGGGCGGATGGGCTTTGGTTTTGATGGCAAGGAAGATATGTCAGCCCTGCATCAGGACGACCTGGAACGGGGATTGAACCGGCCCAATTCAAAACGGATCAGCCAGATTTTTGAGGCTTTGCGCCGGGGGATGTCGATTGCACGCATCTATGAGCTCAGTCAGATTGATCCATGGTTCCTGTATAATTTCAAGCAATTGGTGGACAAGGGTGAAGAGATTCGGGAACGAGGCTTTGTCGGTCTGGACCGCGATTTTCTTTATGAGGTTAAGCAGCACGGTTTTTCTGATGTGCAACTGGCCCATCTGACCGGGACTTCGGAGGATGACATCCGCACCCTGCGCAAAGATCTGGGCTTGGTACCCGCCTACAAATTGGTGGACACCTGCGCTGCCGAGTTCGAATCGTACACCCCGTACTACTATTCCACCTATGAACAGGAGGACGAGTCCAAACGGAGTGATCGCAAGAAGATCATGATCCTGGGCGGAGGCCCCAACCGGATTGGCCAGGGGATCGAGTTCGATTACTGCTGTGTCCACGCCGCTTTTGCCCTGCGCGAGATTGGAGTCGAGTCGATCATGGTCAACTCCAATCCGGAAACCGTGTCTACCGACTATGATACCTCGGATAAACTCTACTTTGAACCGCTGACTCGAGAGGATGTCCTGAACATTATTGAACGGGAGCGGCCTGATGGGGTTATTGTGCAGTTTGGCGGGCAGACCCCGCTCAATCTGGCGGTACCGCTTGCCAAAGTTGGAGTACCGATCATCGGCACGCCACCGGACGCTATTGATCGGGCCGAGGATCGCAAACGGTTTCAGCAGTTCCTTCAGAAACTTGGACTGCGGCAACCTGCCAACGGCACGGCTCATACCCTGGAGGAGGCTCTGGCTGTTGCGGGTGAGATTGGTTACCCGGTGGTCATGCGTCCGTCCTATGTCCTCGGCGGTCGTGATATGCGGATCGTCTATAACGAACAGGGCATCCGGAGTTTCATGGCGATCCCTGGGATGATCGGTGGTGAGCATCCGGTTTTGCTTGACCAGTTTCTGAAAGATGCGATCGAGGTGGATGTCGATGCGGTCAGTGACGGCAAAATGACAGTGATTGGCGGGATTATGGAGCACATCGAGGAAGCGGGGATTCATTCCGGCGATTCGGCCTGTGTCCTGCCCCCCCATACCTTGACTGCGGCCATTCTCGAAGAGATCACCGTGGCGACCAAAGCCATGGCCAAAGAGCTCGGGGTCATCGGCTTGATGAATGTGCAATATGCGGTCCAGGGAAACACGCTCTTTATCCTGGAGGTCAACCCCAGGGCCTCGAGAACCGTGCCGTTCATCTCCAAAGCCACCGGTGTGCAGTTGGCCAAGATTGCCACTAAGGTGATGATGGGAATGTCGCTCGAGCAGCTCGGTTTCACCAAGGAAATAACCTTGCCTCACTGGGCGGTGAAGGAGGCGGTGTTCCCCTTTGACCGGTTCCAGAATGTTGATACCTTGCTGGGGCCGGAGATGAAATCCACGGGCGAGGTCATGGGTATTGATGACGACCTGGGTATGGCCTTGGCCAAATCGCAAATGGCGGCCGGATCCCAGTTACCTATGAACGGGACGGTGTTTATCAGTGTCCGGCATGGTGATAAGGATGCGGTGGTTCCTGTGGCCAGGAAACTCGAGGCGCTCGGCTATATTATCCTGGCAACCCGGGGTACGGCTGCCAAACTTGTTGAATGCGGTGTCGCCTGCGTTGAGGTCAATAAAATTTCTCAGGGGCGGCCTCACATTATGGACAAGATTGAGGACGGCAAGGTGCAATGGATTATCAACACCTCGGCCGGTACTCGAACGACTGAAGATTCCTATATTATCAGGCGGGCTGCCCTGGATTACCATATTCCCTACACGACCACCATCACCGGTGGCTTGGCCATGACCATGGCCATGGAATCCTTGCGGGAAAAGGAGGTCGGCGTCAAGACTATCCAGGAGTTCGCAAAGGGCATTGACTGAAAGGAAATCGGTGTTACTATAAGCTGTTCAACCGGATGCGAAGAGGAAAGCCCCCAAGGTGTTGGCCAATGCTCTCGTCGACGATTTTTTGGAGATGATTTTTGAATACCTTTTATAAAAATTTAAGTATGTGGCTGGTCATCGGCCTGACCATGATTCTGATGTTCCAGCTGTTCAACAAGCCGCAACGTCAGAGCGACTCCATTACCTACAGCGAATTCTGGGCGAACGTGGAAAAAAAGGCCATCCACAAAGTCATTCTCCAAGGCGGAGAGATTTCCGGGATCGGCCAGGATGGCCGTCCGTTCAGGACTGTTGCGCCGAACGACACCGAGCTGATCCCCATGCTCAGGCAGTCGGATGTCGATATTTCTGTGAAGAAACCTGAGGAAACCCCCTGGTATTTGACCATTTTTGTTTCTTGGTTTCCGATGCTGCTGCTGGTCGGTGTCTGGATTTTTTTCATGCGGCAGATGCAGATGGGTGGCAAGGGCGGGGCGCTCTCTTTTGGCAAGACCCGGGCAAAGCTGCAGGGTGAGGGCGAGGTCAAAGTCACTTTCAAAGATGTTGCCGGTATTGATGAGGCCAAAGCAGAGCTCGAGGAAATCATAGATTTTCTCCGTGACCCGCAGAAATTTACTAAGCTTGGCGGCCGCATCCCTAAAGGCGTGCTGCTTGCCGGCTCTCCTGGCACCGGCAAGACCTTGCTGGCCCGCGCCATTGCCGGTGAGGCTGGGGTGCCGTTTTTCACCATCTCCGGCTCGGATTTCGTCGAGATGTTCGTTGGTGTCGGTGCTTCCCGGGTGCGGGATCTTTTCACCCAGGGCAAGAAAAATGCCCCCTGTATTATCTTCATCGACGAGATTGATGCGGTTGGTCGCCACCGAGGCGCTGGACTGGGCGGCGGGCACGACGAACGTGAACAGACACTCAACCAGCTGCTGGTGGAGATGGACGGCTTTGAGGGCAACGACGGGGTCATCATTATTGCCGCAACGAACCGTCCTGATGTCCTTGATCCCGCCCTGCTGCGTCCTGGCCGTTTTGACCGTCAGGTGGTGGTGCCGGTGCCGGACGTCAAGGGACGGCAGATGATTCTCGAGATCTACGGCAATAAAACCAAGTTGGCTGCAGATGTTGACATGGCGGTTATCGCCCGCGGCACGCCGGGATTTTCCGGGGCTGACCTTGAAAATCTTGTCAACGAGGCGGCGTTGTTGGCTGCCCGGGAAGGCAAGGAGGATGTGGATGCCGCTCATTTGGAACGGGCCAAGGATAAGGTGATGATGGGTGCGGAGCGCAAATCCATGATCATCAGCGATAGGGAGAAAGAGATCACCGCCTACCACGAGGCTGGTCATGCTTTGGTGGCCCGCTTGCTGCCGGGCACAGATCCGATCCACAAGGTGACGATTATCCCTCGCGGCCGTGCCCTCGGACTGACCATGCAGTTGCCTATGGATGAAAAATATACCCATGGCCGCCGTTTTCTGTTGAATTCGATCGCTATCCTATTTGGTGGGCGAGGGGCGGAAAAGCTGATCTTCGACGAAATAACCACCGGCGCGGGGAATGACATCGTACGAGCCAGTGAGCTGGCGCGGAAGATGGTCTGCGAGTGGGGCATGAGCGATGAGTTGGGCCCCTTGGCCTATGGCAAGAAGGAAGAGCAGATCTTTCTCGGCCGGGAAATCACCCAGCACCGTGATTACAGTGAGCAAACCGCGCAACAGATTGATGCGGCGGTGAAAAAGATCGTTATCGAGGCCAATGACAAAGTGTCCCGTCTGCTTGAGGAGAATAGGGATATCCTTAAGGCCCTTGCCGATGAACTTCTAGACAAGGAGACCATCACGCTTGAGGATATGGACCGGATCATCAAGCGGTTGCGGGATGAGCCGGCTGAGACAGTAGCAGCAGAGGCTACGGTAACAGAAGCCTGAAATTACCATCCGGTCACGACTCAGAGGGTGGACTGAATTTTCTCCGGAGAATTCAGCCCGCCCTTTTTTATTGGAGGTGAGAGGGGTATGGAAAAAAACGTTCAGATTATGGGCATCCTCAACCTGACCCCGGATTCCTTTTCCGATGGCGGGTGCTGGAACAACGATTCGGCTCTCTCTGCCCGTATCGACCAGTTGTTGAGCGAAGGGAGCGATATTATCGATGTCGGCGGCGAATCGACTCGGCCCTTTGCTGAAGCGGTGACTGCGGATATGGAGCTGGCACGGGTACTGCCAGCTATCAGGATGATCCGAGAGCGCAGCGCGGTCTCTCTTTCGATCGACACCACGAAGGCGGTAGTTGCCAGAGAGGCCCTGGCGGCTGGCGCCAATATGGTTAACGACATCTCGGCCCTTCGTCACGATCCGAAAATGGTCGACGTTATCCGTTCCTATCAAGGCCCTGTGATCATCATGCACATGCAGGGTGATCCCGGCGACATGCAGGTCAGCCCGCTTTATGGCGATGTGGTCGAGGAGATCAATGGTTTTTTTGCTGAGCGGCTCGGTTGGCTGGAGCAGCAGGGGATCGAGCGTGGTCGGATTATAGTTGACCCCGGTATCGGTTTTGGCAAGACCCTGGAGCATAACCTGGCTATTCTTCGTAATATTCAGGCCTTTAAACAGCACGGTTGCCCGGTGTTGATCGGCCATTCTCGCAAGTCGTTTCTAGGACAACTCCTGGAAGTACCCGTGACCGAGCGTGATTGCCCTACCGCTTTGGTCTCAGCCTTTTGTGCCCTGCGGGGAGCGGATATCCTCAGGGTGCATGAGGTCCGGGGGACGCGACAGGCAGTGTTGTTAATGCAGGCGTTGAGTTGAGGCCTTACGAACAGGGCCGTGATATGTGGCCTTTTCCTTGACAAAAAGACTTGATCTGAAGTACGTTTTCCTGTTTTTTGTCGCTGTCTCTGCCAGAAGGCTGGCCCCTTGATTGGGCCGGCAGGTTAGCAAACGGGCGATGGTCCGACCATATCTTTGCACCATTTTTAATTTAACGGACTACAGTCGAAACAGCCTGAGCCGTCACCTTATTCCATTTCTAAATCAAAATGAGAACGCGAAGGCAAGCGAGCAGCGACGAGACAGTACAAGTAGTACGGCGAGGAGCCGCACAGCGTAGCCGACAAAGTTAACGTTTGATTTAGAAATGGAATTACTCTGTCTCTATCAATGAGGGCGATACCATGAAGCAGTTCAAAATTAAAACCATCAATGCCATTGCCCAGGAAGGGTTAGCTTTGTTCTCCGAGCGTTTCGCTGTCAGTCCGGAGGAGACCAATCCTGAGGGCATCGTAGTGCGCAGTTCCAAAGTGGATCTGAGCGGCTATCCCGATTTGCTGGCCGTGGCTCGGGCTGGAGCTGGCGTCAACAATATCCCCGTGGAAGAGGCCTCGGAAAAAGGGATCTGCATCTTCAATACCCCGGGGGCCAATGCTAATGCGGTGGTCGAGCTGGTGTATACTTCGCTAGGCATCTGGCTGCGCAACGTGGAGAAGAGTATCGATTTCTGCAAAGGGCTCGCCGGTATGAACGATGAGGAGATCAACCGTGAGGTGGAGGCCCGCAAGAAGATCTTCAAAGGGGAGGAAATGTCCGGCAAGACCCTGGCAGTCATCGGGCTCGGCAAGATCGGTATCGGCGTTGCCAATGCTGGCCTGCATCATGGCATGCGAGTTTTGGGTTTTGATCCGTTTCCGGCTTTGGATAACATCCACAGCCTTGCCCCCGAGGTTACTTTGGCCCGTTCCCGCCGTGAGGCCTTGAGCGAGGCTGATTTTATCTCCGTGCATATTCCCCTCAACAAAAACACCAGGGGCTATGTCACGGACAAGGATTTCCTCGAGTTCGTTAAGGACGGTGCAGTGCTGATCAACTATGCCCGTGGTCCGATCATCGACGAGGATGCAATCTTGGCAGCCCTGGCCAGTGGCAAACTCAAAGGACATATTTCCGATTTTCCCTCGGTCAAATTTCTTGGCCATGAGAAAATTCTAGTGACGCCGCACTTGGGGGCTTCAACTTCGGAATCTGAGGAAAATTGTGCTACCATGGCGGTGCGCGAACTGAAAAGTTATCTCGAATTCGGTAATATCGTCCACAGTGTCAATTTTCCCAATGTGGAAACCATTCCCACCGTAGATGTCCATACCCGCTTGACCGTCATCAATCGGGATCAGCCCGGCATGATTGGTCTGATCAGCAATTTGCTGGGCAGTGAAAAGATCAATATCATGAACTACACCAACAAGAGCAACGGTACCCTGGGGTACAATATTATTGATTGTTCGGGGCCGGTTCCGGAGGCCGTGCAGGCGAAGATCAAGCAGCAGGACGGTGTGTTGCGGGTTAGGGTGATTCCTCTAGAAATCCGGGGTCGTGGGTGAGTAAAAAATACCCAGTTGCGGGTTAGGGGGGCATTGCGGTTGCAAAAAAAACTATTCCAGATAACGATTTGATATAGTTCGATTTTTATGTAGTGTTCCCCGCTGATGGTACAACGAGTTTAAAATATTAAACTTCTCTGGTCAGTGCAGGGGTTCTCGTTTGGTCGAGACTTGTTTGCAATACCTTGAAATTATAAAGGAATCCCATTGGTGCCGATCGGGTTATATAATGGCATACAGAATGCAATAGCTAAAGTGTCTCTCCAGCTCTCTCCTTTTCCGGCTTGACCCCTTGCGGGTTGAGCCGGTTTTTTTTGAGCCATGCATCTGAACAGCACTACCCTCGCCTTGCTTGCACAATCAAACTACCAACAACCGCAGCTCGATCAGGCTGTTGATCGTTTGCTGTCAGCGTTTGCCGTTTCTGGAACGATACGGTCGACCCATGTTTTGCTCAAACCCAATTTGATCACCGCCAGAAACGGTGTGTTGGCGTGTACCGATGGTCGTGTTATCGCGGCCGTGGCACGTTGGTTCCTTGCCCAAGGAGCTAAAGTGGCGGTCGGCGATTCTCCCTCTTTTGGGTCAGCTCGGGCAGTGCTCGAGGCCATCGGTGCCTTATCAACCTTGCAATCCCTTGGGGTCCCCGTGCAGGAATTTAGGCAGATTCGGGAAATTGTCCTCCCCGGCGGACAAAAGGCAGCCATGGCGGCTGCTGCCATGGATTGCGATCTTTTGGTTAATCTACCCCGGGTGAAGGCCCATTCCCAGATGCGGGTTACCTTGGCGGTGAAAAATTATTTCGGGTGCCTGGCAGGCTTTCACAAACCCTGGTGGCACATGGCCCATGGCGGTTGCGGTGGACAGTTTTCGAAATTGCTGGTGGACCTCCTGACGGTCCTGCCCCCCAGTCTTTCCTTGGTTGACGGTATTGTCGCCATGCATAAAACTGGTCCGATCCATGGCGAATCTTTTCCCCTGGGACTGATCGCCTGCGGCACTAATCCGGTGGCCATCGACACCGCTCTGCTTTCTATTCTGGGGATCGATCCGATGCAGAGCCCTCTGTGGCTGGCCGCCCATCAGGCCGGAATCAAGGGGACGGAATTCGAAGAGCTGGTGTTCACCATGGCCGCACCGGCTGAGGTGAGAGTGCGAGGGTTTATCGTGCCCGCGGAGCTGAGTCCCGTCCGGTTCAATCCTTTCCGGTTTCTGAACAATTCCATAAAGCGGCTGGTGCTCCGTGTGTTGGATCAACGAGCGGGTTTTTAGCTATTTTGGTTGAATTGTTTCGGTAGATTTAGTATTTATATCGCTTTTTGTTGTGTGAAATGCATCTCTGGCGGCCCCGCTTGACACTTCATCCAGCCGCAACGGTGTGCAATCATCGCACCACGCGCATCCTGCACTCTCAAACCGGCCTTGAAGGGAAGGGTTGGTTATTTATAATGTACTGTTTTTTAACTCCAGAAGGAGACGCTTATGTCAAATCACCTTTTTACCTCTGAATCGGTCTCTGAGGGGCATCCGGACAAGGTTGCCGATCAGATCTCCGATGCTATCCTGGACGCTATTCTCACTCAGGACAAACATGCACGGGTGGGCTGTGAGAGCCTGGTGACGACCGGTATGGCCGTAATCGCCGGCGAGATCACCACCTCCGCCTGGGTTGATATGCCTAGCATTGTCCGCGAAACCATTAAAGAGATCGGCTACAACTCTTCCGATATGGGTTTTGACTGGCAGTCCTGTGCGGTCATCACCTCCATAGATAAACAGTCAGTGGACATTGCCCTAGGCGTTAATGAAGGCAGCGGACTCGATCTCGATCAGGGCGCAGGCGACCAGGGGCTGATGTTTGGTTATGCCTGCGATGAAACCAGCGTGCTCATGCCTATGCCTATTACCTATGCCCACTATCTGGTCAAACGTCAGGCCGATGTGCGAAAGGCAGGCATCTTGCCCTGGCTGCGGCCGGATGCCAAGAGCCAGGTGACCATCGAGTACGAGAACAATGTCGCCAAGCGCATTGAGGCTATCGTCCTTTCCACCCAGCACAGCCCGGAGATCAGCTATGAGGATCTCAAGGAAGCGGTGATGGAGGAAATCATCAAACCGGTACTTCCGGCCCACATGATCGATGCCAAAACCAAATTTTTCATCAATCCCACCGGCCGGTTTGTCATCGGCGGTCCGGTAGGCGACTGCGGTGTCACTGGCCGCAAGATCATCGTCGATTCCTACGGCGGCCGCGGCTCGCATGGCGGCGGCGCCTTTTCCGGCAAGGATCCGTCGAAAGTGGATCGCTCCTCTTCCTATATGGGGCGCTATGTCGCTAAAAATATTGTTGCCGCCGGACTGGCCACGGAGGTCGAGGTCCAGATAGCCTACGCTATCGGCATCTCCAAGCCGGTATCAATCAATGTCAAAACCTTTGGCACCAGCACCATCTCGGAAGAGCGCCTGGTGCAGTTGGTTGGTACGGTTTTTGATCTCCGGCCCAAGGCCATTATCCAGCAGTTGGATCTACTCAGGCCCATCTATCACAAGACCGCGGCCTATGGCCATTTCGGCCGGGAATTGCCGGAGTTCACCTGGGAGCGGACCGATAAAGTAGAGGCCTTGCGCAGCGCCGCCGGCCTGTGACCGTCTCTTTGTTTTTTAAACGTATCATCTTTTTCCCGAATTCGGGAAGTGTAGGAGTAACGAATGACTGATTATAAAGTTGCGGATATGACCCTGGCCGCGTGGGGTCGGAAAGAGATCGCCATTGCCGAGACCGAAATGCCCGGCCTGATGGCCCTGCGAGAGGAGTTCGGTGCGCAACGGCCCCTGGCTGGCGCTCGCATCGCCGGTTGTCTGCACATGACCATCCAGACCGCGGTGCTGATGGAGACTTTGGTCGAGCTTGGCGCCGAATTGCGCTGGTCGTCCTGTAATATTTTCTCCACCCAGGATCATGCGGCTGCTGCTACCGCTGCTGCCGGGATTCCGACCTTTGCCTGGAAGGGTGAGAACGAGGAGGAATTCTGGTGGTGTATCGAGCAGACTATCTTTGGACCCGAGAACTGGCGTCCCAATATGATCCTCGACGATGGCGGCGACCTTACCCTGATCATGCACGACAAGTATCCTGAATTGATGAAGAATGTTCGTGGCATCTCAGAGGAGACCACCACCGGTGTGCACCGGCTGAATGAAATGGCCAAACAGGGAAAACTGATGACCCCGGCCTTCAATGTCAACGATTCGGTCACTAAATCAAAATTCGATAATCTCTACGGGTGCAGGGAATCGCTGATTGACGGTATTAAGCGGGCCACCGATGTGATGATCGCCGGGAAGACCGCGGTGGTCGTCGGTTACGGTGATGTCGGCAAGGGTTGTGCCCAGGCCCTGCGTGGTATGGGAGCCACGGTGCTGGTCACCGAAATCGATCCCATTTGTGCCCTGCAGGCCGCAATGGAAGGCTACCGGGTGGTGACTATGGAAGAGGCAGCACCCAAGGGGCAGATCTTCGTCACCTGCACCGGCAATCTGCGGGTGATCACCAGGGAGCACATGGAGGTGATGCCGGATCAGGCCATTGTCTGCAATATCGGCCATTTTGATTCAGAGATCGATATCGCCGGCATTCGCACCCTGCCGTGGGAGAACATTAAACCGCAGGTCGACCATGTTATCTTCCCCGATGGCAAGCGCTTGATTGTGCTGGCTGAAGGGCGGTTGGTCAACCTGGGCTGCGCCACCGGCCATCCAAGTTTTGTCATGAGCAACTCCTTCACCAATCAGGTTTTGGCGCAGATCGAGCTGTGGAAGAATTCGGAGGCGTATGAAAATAAGGTCTATTTCCTGCCCAAAAAACTCGACGAGAAGGTCGCCCGGCTGCATCTGGCCAAGATTGGGGTCCATCTGACCACCTTGTCCCAGGAGCAGGCCGACTACATCGGGGTTGATGTTGCCGGACCTTTCAAGCCGGAGTACTACCGATATTAATTTTTGCTAGTGTTGATTCTGAGGCAGGGTGAAGAGGCTTTCACCCTGCCTCTTTTTTTTTACGGACAGGTGCGGAACAATGAGAGACACAGGACACGTGACTGTGATCGGCGGCGGTCTGGCCGGTTGCGAGGCAGCCTGGCAGGTAGCGGCGCAGGGTGTGGCGGTTGACCTTTATGAGATGAAACCGGAACGCTTCAGCCCGGCACACGAATCGGCGCAGTTGGGGGAATTGGTCTGTTCCAACTCGTTGCGTTCCAATGCTGTGGATTCGGCCGCTGGCCTGCTCAAAGAGGAGATGCGGCAGCTCGGCTCGTTGTTGATGCGGGCAGCGGATGCCACCTTGGTACCCGCTGGCAAGGCATTGGCTGTTGACCGACAGCAGTTCGCCGCGTTTGTCACTGAGGCTATTGAGGGCCATCCGTTGATAACGGTGCATCGGCAGGAAGTGACCCGCATTCCTGATACCACTGCGGGCCCTGTCATTTTGGCCGCCGGTCCGCTGATGTCGGCACCGCTGGCCGAACACTTACAAGAGCTGACCGGGAGAGGGAATCTTGCTTTTTATGACGCCATTGCCCCCATTGTCGATGTCGACAGTCTCGATATGGAGGTCATTTATCGCAAATCGCGCTGGGACGATGACAGCCCTGGGGACTATCTCAACTGCCCCATGGATCGGGAGCAGTACGGACGGTTCATTGAAATGTTGGGCACGGCGACGACGGTATCGCTGCACCAGTTCGAAGAAGCAAAGTATTTTGAGGGCTGTCTGCCCATTGAGGTGATGTGCGAACGGGGGCCGGAGACCTTACGTTTCGGTCCGATGAAACCGGTTGGTTTGGCGCATCCGCAAACCGGATGGGTCCCCCATGCCGTAGTCCAACTGCGGGCGGAAAATCAGGAGGGCTCAATGTATAACCTCGTCGGGTTTCAAACCAAGCTGACCTATCCCGAACAGCAGCGGGTATTTCGCACCATACCGGGACTCGAGCAGGCGGTGTTTCTCCGGCTTGGTTCGATCCACCGCAATACCTTTGTCTGTGCGCCCCAAGTACTGGAAGCCACCTTACAGATGAAAGGGATGGTCGGGTTGTATCTCGCCGGGCAATTGTCCGGGGTGGAAGGGTATATCGAATCAACGGCCATGGGTTTGCTGGCTGGTATCAACGCCGGACGCCAGGCACTCGACCAAGCGACCCTGACGCCGCCGCCAGAGACGGCCCATGGGGCTTTGATCCGGCACCTGACCGGGTCTGATCCTGCCCATTTTCAGCCTTCCAACGTCAATTTCGGTTTGTTTCCGCCGTTGATCGGTAAGAAAATAGGAAAAAAAGAGCGGGGTCGGGTCAGGGCTGAGCTCGCCCTCGGACTGATCAAGGAGTGGCGGCAACAGCTCATCGTGGCGTGAGCGACGCTTACAATTCCTTGAAACCCCAGTAAGGAAAATCGAGTTGGTAGGAGCCGATTTTGCCCGGGCTTTGCTCCCTGCTGGCAACCAGCCAGAGTTCGTTGGTGCGGTTTTCCGGCAGGCTGTTGACAAAGGGATCCCAATCGGGCATCAGGACCATAGCGTTGTCGGCGGAATAGCCGATATCGCCGGAACCTTTGAAGGAGCCGAGATGGGGTTGTCGGGAAAACTGGCCGTCCTGACTGCGTTCGAGTTCAGATATCACCAGGAAACTGACCGCCATCTCGTCGCGGATAGCCTCCAATTGCCGTAACCAGCCGTCAATGCCGCTCCGCTGCTGGCTGATGTCCTTGAAGGGCAGCTTGTGGAGACTGTCGATGACCACAACGGTATAGTCGGAATTCGTCTCATGACGGAGAAAGTCGATATGTCGGCGCATAATTTCAGGCGAAAGTTTGCGGTCGTTGACCACTCGCAGCCAGTGGAGGGCGTTTTGTAGGGCCTGCTGTGCCTGCTGCAGCCGTTGTCGTTCCTCTGGCGTCAAGGCATTCCTCTTAATCTGATTAATGGCGAGACGGCTGAGGCGACAAAGGGTGCGGAGATAGATTTTCTGGCGGCCGTTTTCAAAATCATAATAGATTACCGGCAGTTTGCGGAGGGCCATCTCCGAGGCGATCTGGATGAAAAAAGCCGATTTGCCGGCTTTGGGCGTTCCCCCGATGATGTTGATGCCATGAATACCCCCCAGGGCCTGGTCCAATTTGGTGAAGCCGCTGGCCAGATTGTCGTAAGACTCGCTCGATTCCTGTGCCAGCCGTTCGTTGAACGTATGGTATTCTCCGGCTGGAGTGGGAAAAGGGGAGAAGGCCCGAGCCTCCCTGATCATTGTGAACACGGTTTTCTGAAAGAGGGCTTTGGTCTCAGTGGCGAGTTGGAAAAGTGAAGTGTTGCGGCTGGCATTTTCGGGCCAGCGGACGATTCGTACCTTGTACCCGGCCTTGGTGGCGAAGGCTTTGGCCATGGCCTCCGATTCGGGGTTGTGATTGACCCAGAGAAAGACGGTCCGTATCCAGGCGAGCTTCAACAGCTCGATATGGTTGAGGTCTGCGGCCGAGGGGACGGCCATGGCCGGTAATCCCATTTGTTTTAAGGGCAGCAGGTTCTGTTCTCCCTCCACCAGAAACAGGGTCCCGTTTTCGCAGCGTTCAATCTCCTGGGTGTTGAAAAGGCGGTATTGTTCAGCGGAAAACCGTTCCTCACCATACCAGAAAAAATCTTCAGGCCTTTCCGGATGGACGCAGCGGGCTGCATAGCAGTTACCGTCGGCCAGAATGTAGGGGAAAACCAGGTATCGGCCGTTGTAGCCGATCCGCATCTCCGCCAGGACCTCGGGAGTAACACTGCCGGCCTGAAAAGATCTATACAGCTCGTCGGTGAGTTTATCGGTAAAACCGCTGAGTTCATTGTTGATATTCTTGACGGGGTAATCGACCTCGCGGCCGAAATAGTCACGGTCGGGATCGTAACCTGGAGCCTGGGTCAGGGTGATGCCGCGGAGCCGGGCGAAATGTAGGGGGAACCCGCCGCTCACACAACGGTTCAGGCAGCGGAAATACCCATGGAAGAAACTCTCCGGGTTGAGAAAGACCATCATCTGGCCCATTCTTTCGTTTTCTTTTTGGGCGCAGAAAGGACAAGGGGCATGTAGGGTGTTGTTTTTCAGCTCGGCTTCTGGCAACTGATGCAGATAGAATTGGGTGACAATATCTGGCATGGTGGCTCCTTATAACGCATTGACAATCGAATGGTTTCATTGCAGCAGCGTAACTATTGAGGTGGATAGTCTGCAAGGTGTTGAGCTGGGTAGGTACAAAGCAAAGGGGAGATGTCAGGTCAATCCATCGTCGGGGCGGGAGTGCCGGACGTTGCAAAAGATATAGAAGGTCAGCCGAGAATGGTTTGCAACACGGGCTGTTCCAGTGGATGATCGAACTTAAAGTGGACGGAATAATCGTTCTCCAGGAGATGGAAGGGCCGAATACTAACGACTAACCCTTTTAGAGGGAGAAATTGGGTCTCACCGCCGATGGGCAGAACCACCTGCATTCTTCTGCCCAGCAGGAGACGGGTGTTTTCCTGCCTGGTGATGCGAACAAGGAAGGCGAGCCCACCCTGAGAAATATCAATAATCTCGGCCCGGAATCCGCGTCCGATCGGCAAGTCGAGGTTGGTGATCGGCTGCACTTGAATCTTGCGCGATAGATCGAACCGTTGTCCATTGCGACGATCCAACCTTTTTTTTTGCAGTATCGACTGGATATTGTCGCATGCAGTGTAAAATTCGTACAATTTGGCGCGCAGCCCAGGAAATCTTTCCTGCCAGACATTCATGGCTGTTTGCGGCAGGATGTAGACTTTTGAAGGGGTGAGTGAGGTCAGGCTGACCGTCCAGACAGAAGGAGCAAAAAAATTCTCTCCAGCGATCTGCCCTCTATTCAGGCTGGTGATAAAGATTTCCCGTGGGCCGGCGCTATGCGAGACCTTGATGCTGCCTTGAGCGATGAAGAAGAGCGTATCATTTTTATCGCCCTGGCTGACCAGGGTTTCTTCCGGGTTGTAGCGACGTTCGGTGAATTCATGGTAAATAGTAGAGAATTCTTCCGAACTGAGCCGATCGGTCAGGGCTTCCCAGGCTTCAAGATCATCCTCTTTGATAGCCCCTTTTTTCTCCTGTTCGATGATCTCACCTGAGCGGATAATCTCACCGAGCGCCAAGCTGTCGATTTCATAAATCCGTTCTCTCAGTCGCTCCGCTGTTTTGAAATCACCGGTCCGGGCGGTAGTGGTGATCAAGTCGAGCAATCTTTTTTTTGCTTGATCGCGATTACCCTGAGCGGCGAGGATGAAAATCTCGCTTTCTTCATCGATTGCGGCTGACGGAGTAGTGGTCACGGCCTCGGTCGCAGCCATTCCCCCAATAGCACCATCCTCCACGTAGGGCTCCCGTCCTTTCTGCAAGCTTGAGGCCTTCCGTATCTGCTCCAGAGCCACCCTTGCCGCCTCCCGCACTTCATCGCTGGTCCCCCCTAAACCAAGGATATTTTTATTTTGCACTACCTTGTTCAGTGAGGCTGTTGCCCGTTTTGATCCCATCACCCCTAGGGTCTTGCAGATAGCGAGCTGCAGATCATTCTTGTTTTTTCCCAGAAAAGGTTTGTGGCTTTCCAGCAGATCAGTCAGGGGACGGACAAATCGTCCATCATGGGTGGTGGCAACGTGATTTACTACTTTGATTTTCACCGGATCGGCGACCGTCTGCAGGGCATCGAGCAGGAAATCATTGAGATCCGCGCCACAGATTTTCATGGCGGTATTAATCACTTCCTGCTGAACACGGAGATCGGCGTGCCCGATAAACGGCTGAATCGTTGCGATAAGTGAGGGGTTGCCGAGTTCTCCGAGAAGATGAATAATGTTGCGGATGACAAACCAGGGTGCGTCCTTATGCAGTTGTTCCAGGAGGACGTTTATCGAGGGTGTACCTGTCTGTTTGAAGAGCGATAATAATCGTTTTCGTTCAAACCGGCTCTCATTGCGCATCAGCTGTTGCAGCTGGAATTCTGCTGACGGTCTCCCCATAGCGACCAGCAGTTTGCCGGCCGTTTCCTGTTGGTCTTCTGAGTGGAGATAGAGGTCCAGTAACTGTTCCATGACAGGCTGCGAACAGAGGTCTTTCAGGGTTTGCAGAGCCTGTTCCCTGACTTGCGGGTTTGTTGCAGCCGTCTGGGAAGTTTCTGTCGAAAGTACTCGTAGAAAATTTGTAATATCAAGTGCCTGCGTATAGTTTTTTTCGATAAGATAATGACGTGTGAGTCCGCTGAAAGCGGCCATGGTCTGGTGGATGCTCCGTTCATTGTCGCCCAGGAGTTGCAACCCCTGTTTGAGTGCGGGCAGCAGTTTCTCAAGTCGCTGCCATTGACCGATATCGGCCAATTGTTCGGCAATCGCGGCCAGAGCCACGGCAGAGTTGTCCTGGATAACAAGGTTTTTGTGCTGCAAGGCGACTGCCAATTGCATCAAAATAGTATCGGCGGTGTCGTCTCTGTCTGCGTTGAGCAGGTTACTGACAGTTTCCGGGAGGGTCTGGTAAAATTCTTTCTTTTCAAAACCCTTGAGTTCTCCCTGGAGGAGATTGTTCAGGTCGCCCTTGTTTGCCTGCTGTCGTTCTTGTTCCCGGAGTGTTTCCTGCTCGCGTTTATTTTCGATGAGAGCCCGCATCTTCTCACCGCGAACTGTTTGCAGCAGTCGTTTGTAGGCTCCTGCAATATCCTGGTCTTGCATGTCCAGTGGTAGGGCTTCATGGTTCTCAGTAACAGCCTGGAGCTGGTTGGCAAGTTTCTCAAATTTTTCGTCGGAGAGCTGGTTGATGACCTGCTGATAGAGTTGATCACCAAACAGATTCTTGTATTTCTGTACCAGGATCAGACCCAGTTCTTTTTCGTCAAAAGAGGCCAGGTGGCCACCTGCCTGGGTGGCCACCTGCAGTTGTGTCTCCTGGTTGAGCAGCGTGTCGAATTTATCCAGCATGCGTTTGAAAGAGGAAAAGTCTGCCACCCCGTTTTTATAGTTGGCCGGATCAATGGATTGCTGGGCAGCGGTGACCAGAATCGGGGCTGACCATGCCGGTTGCTGCAGTCGCCTCGCCAGTGGTTCCGGTAGGGTGGCTAGTGCGTCCGGCGCGGCCTGAAGGACACGGGCATCGCTGTTCTGTGCGATGGCCGTGGTGATTTCCTCGCCTTTACTGGTGTGGGTAAGGCGTTTGAGGAGGGCATCGTCAACGGGTTTGAATTCAGGGTTATTATTGGTGAGCGTGGCGATCATCTGGTTGAGCTGTTTGGGGGGCAGATGTGCGACGGTATCCTCTAGCTGTTCATCGGAGATCTGAGTGATGATCTGGCGGTAGAATCGTTCGCCGAAGAGTCCTGTGAACTTCTGGGTGATGATATTGCCCAGCGCCATCCCTCCCATGGATGCGAGCTGCGTGCCTGCCTGCTGTGCGACCTGCGTTTGCTGCTCGGTTGTAAGAACTTTTTCATAATGAGCCAGCATGCGGTTGAAGGCGGTGACGTCAATCTGGTTGCTGGCCTGATCATGGGCATCGCTATCCGATATTGGTCCAATCTGAGTTGACTGTTGAACGACAAAACTAATAATCAGGGTATTCAGCTGTTGCGGAGTCAGCTGGTGCAGGGTTGAACTGAGAATTTCGTCGGCCACCGGAGTCGTCGGCAAATGGGCCACCAGCCTGGAGAGCAGAGCCGGCTCAATGCCTGACAAGGTTGAGGCTGACGCTTGGATATTGTGAGCCCGTTTATTGATATCGGTTTCCTTGCTCAGGTTTTTCAGGGCCTCGATGATCGCCTCAGAAAACCCTGTTGCGTCATGATGATGGCCGGTCGCTTCCGGTAGGCGGCTGAGCAGCTCTTTGACGAGTTCTGGTGATATGGCCTGCAACGGGTCCGTTCCGGCCTTGCCCATGACGTAGTTCGCCAGCTCGCCGTCGCTGATATTGAGCCCTGAGCCAATAAGTTCCTCGCGGACGACCTGTTCTCCTTCGTGGATCGCGACATAGCGTTTGGCATCAACGGAGATGGAATTAATTCCGGCTTTATCCAGGAGCGTGGCTATGGGTTCCTTGAGTTCTTTTTCACCCAGGAGATCAGAGAGGATTTGGATGAACTTGACACAATCATCCACGTCGAAGGCTGCCTGGAAGGTAAAGGAATGAATCTTCAGACGGCTGAATAGGGTGATCAGACCCTGTACCTGGGGGCGTGCCTGGTCCCTGTCCGGCAGATGTTCGCCGCAGATCAGGATTTTTTGGTCGGAAAGCGCAATGTTGACAAAATGGTCCGCTTCGCTCCCCTGCAGGGCTTTGAAAGCTTTCAGGACAAAATCGTTACTGCGGTGCACCTGTGGGTTGGAGGCAGGGTAGAGTCGCATCGTTCTCAGCGCTGTATATAATCTGATCGGAAAATCTAGGAGAAGGCTGATCCTGTCCGGTGATGAAAACTGCTGAGAATTGCTCATGTATTTCCTGCTTTTTGACGTGAACCTTTCCGGGTGAGCACTGTCTTGATCGTCCTGGAAATGATCAGCAGGTCGATGAAGATGGACTGGTGTTTTAGAGCGTTGAGAGCCTGCCCCTGTTTCCGTAGCACCTTTCTCGGAAAAAAAGGATCTTCTGGAGGGGGTAATATGCATTAAAAAGTGTCAGCATCTTTTATTGGCGTCTATAACTGAGATGGGGTGCTGGATATGTATAGTTAATCGGATGATATCACACTATTTTTCGATGAGTCAAGGGCGACCAACTGTTTGTGCCGATTATTGCCCAAATACTAGCCCGGCAGACGGGAATGTATTTGGGTTGCCGGGCTGTTGTTCTCTGTTCCGATTGAGGGGGGGGCGTCGAGAAGAGGTTCAGTGTGGTTGCAATAAATGATGCCTGAGCAGCACCTGAACAATAGCATTAACCGGCAGGCCAACCACATTGCTGTAGGAACCAGTAATAGAACGAATCAGAAAGGTGCCTTTGCCCTGGATGCCGTAGGCCCCTGCCTTGTCCATAGGTTCCTCTGAATCGATATAGGACTGGAGAATATCGTCGGAAAATGTATCGAAGGTCACCAGGGTGGTGATAGTGTTCACTTCTTTAATAGACCTTTGTTGCATGTAAACGGCAAAACCGGTGATGACCTGATGGGTTTGCCCTTGGAGTATTTTCAGTGTGGTCAGTGCTTCGTGCCGGTCGCGGGGTTTACCGAAAATAGACCCATCAAGGGCGACCACTGTGTCGGCCCCAATGACACAGGACTCGGGGAAAACTGTGGCAATGTGTTCGGCTTTGGTCGCAGCCATCCGTCGAGCAAAACATTCGGGGGCTTCGCCAGGCGCAGGGGTTTCGTCGATAATGGCTGGCATCACACGGTAATCCAAGCCGAGTTGGGAGAGAAATTCTTGTCTCCGCGGCGAGGACGAGGCGAGTATAAGGGGGCAACAGGCAGTAAACATACCACGAGAAGGAGTCATGATTCGAAAAAAGGTGTCTGGTAATAAATTTTTTCTAGAAATAGGCCGCAGGCAGGGGCTGCAGGGCCAGCCCTAGCACGGTCCTTGGCCGCGAGGAGAGCGGCGAGTTCTGCACAGGAGCGTTTGCCCTGTCCCATTTCGATCAGCGTTCCGGCGATAATACGCACCATCTGGCGGAGAAAACCATCGCCGGTAAGGCGGAGCGACCAACAATCAGGGGATAATGATTGTGGGAAGCAACTGGCGTGCAAGAGGGTGCGGACCGCACCTCGCCCATTGACCGCGTTCTTGTCGCGGGAACCGGTGCGTTCGAAACTGGAGAAATCGTGGGTGCCGATAATGATCTTGAGCCCTGAGCTCAGGAGGTCCGGATCAAAGGTTCCGGGCAGGTGGGCCCTGTACAGGCGGACCGAAGGCAACTGCACGGCGCCGGTAAAGAAATCGTAACGGTACGTTTTTCCTAGGGCGTTGAAACGGCTGTGGAAATCGAATGGTGCTTCTTCAGCCTGCACAATTCGGATGTCTCGAGGGAGCATCGAGTTCAGGCCCTTGAAAAAAGCAATTACCGGGATGGCCGCGGTGGTGTGGAAATGAGCGACCATGCCGAGGGCGTGCACGCCGGTATCGGTCCTGCCGGCTCCATGTAGGGTGACGGGCTCGTTGCAGAGAAGCGTTATTTTTTTTTCCAGTTCACCCTGGACGGTGGCCTGACCCTGACGCTGACGCTGCCAGCCCTGGTAGTTGCCGCCGTCATAAGCGATCAACAAGCGGATATTACGGAGCATCAGGGAAAAAAAGGCGCACCCATCAATCCTGTGGTCTCCGGGAAGCCATTCATGAGGTTCATGTTTTGAATTGCCTGACCGGACGCTCCTTTGACGATATTGTCAATGGCCGACATAATGATAAGCCGTCCGGTGCGCGGGTCCTGCTGCAGTGAAATATCACAGCAATTGGAGCCGCGCACATGTTGGGTTGCCGGTGGGATGCCGGCCGGCAGCACCCGGACAAACGGTTCGTCGGCATAGGTCTCTTCGAACAGTGCCTGCAGATCGGTTTTGTTGCCCTCGTTGGAGAGCGAGGCATACATGGTGCTGAGTATCCCCCGGGAGATCGGCAATAGGTGCGGCGTAAAGGAAACGGTTACCTGCCTGCCTGCTGCTATTGAGAGTTCCTGCTCGATTTCCGGAATATGGCGATGGGTTCCACCCACCTTATACGGTTTGAAACCGTCGGTGACCTCGCAGAATAGAGTGCCCACGCTGGCCGCCCTGCCGGCACCGGAGGTGCCTGATTTAGCATCAATGATAATGGTGCCTGGATCAATCAGCTTGTGCCGCAGCAACGGGGTGAGGGCGAGAATAACTGAGGTCGGGTAGCAGCCGGGATTGGCAGTCAGTCGCGCTGTCCGGATGCGATCCCGATAGAGTTCCGGGAGGCCATAAGCAGCTTCAGGGAGCAATTCCGGGCTGGAGTGCTCCTGGTACCAAGCCTCATAGACAGCAGGGTCATGAATGCGGTAATCGGCACTCAGGTCGACCACCTTTTTCCCGGCGGCGAGTAGCTTGGGGACAATATCCATGGCTGTCTTGTGGGGAACAGCGGTGAAGAAAAAATCAGCTCGCCCGATGAGGTCGTCAACCGTCAGGTTTTCGCAGCGGATATCCACGCGTTTTCGCAGATTGGGAAAAACTTCGGCGAGCAATTTGCCCGCATACTGCCGTGAGGTGGCGGCGGTGAGATGAATTTCAGGATGGCCGGCCAGGAGTCTTGCCAATTCGACCCCGGTATAGCCGGAGGCGCCAACAATTCCGACATTCAGCATGATACGTTTCCTCTTTGAGCACCCGTGGAGCAGGGGTACTGTTTAAAAAAAAAGGGAATAACGAAATGTTCGTTATTCCCTGAGCTTAGAAAAAGCTGGTAAAAATCGTAGCGATCAGCTCCGATAACCCCGAAATTATCGTTTGGAGAACTGGAAGCGGGCGCGGGCTCCGCGTTGGCCGTATTTTTTTCGCTCTTTAGCACGGGGGTCACGGGTCAACAGGCCAGCTCTTTTTAGCGGCAGACGCATCTCTGGATTCAGTTCCTGCAAGGCCCTAGCTATGCCATGAACGAGCGCATCTATCTGTGCTGACTTGCCGCCACCTTTTACCGTGGCTTGAACATCATATTGTTCCGTGGTCTCAGTAACGACAAAGGGTTTGGCGACCTTGGGCTCGAAAAAAATGTTGCCGAAGTACTCATTTAACGGCATCTTGTTGATTGCGAGGTTACCGCTGCCGGGGGTAATCCAGACTCTGGCGATTGCTGTTTTTCGTCTGCCGGTAGCGTATGTCTTCTCTTGGGCCATAATCATGTGCTCCGTTATCAAATCTCAAGATTTTCAGGTTTCTGCGCCTGATGGGGATGATCCATGCCGGTGTAGACCTTTAATTTTTTCAGTTGTGACCGGCCAAGTTTATTTTTTGGCAACATGCCTCTCACCGCCATACGGATCAATTCTTCGGGTTTTTTCGTCAGAATGTCACGGGCGGTCTGGCTCTTGATGCCGCCGGGATACCCTGTGTGGTGATGATAGATCTTATCGTCCCATTTATTACCAGTGAGATGGATCTTTTCGGCATTGACAACAATAACAAAGTCGCCATTATCCTGAAAATTGCAGAATGTCGGTTTATGTTTGCCTCGCAGTCGGAGAGCTATTTCCGTGGCGATGCGTCCAAGAACCTTACCGTCGGCATTGGCTACATACCACTTGCGATCTATTTCATTTACCGGCGTATAATAGGTTTTCATTCTATATGCCTCAGCACTTTAAAAAAAAAGGTTCGAACAGAGGTCCGAACCTTGGAGTCTCTCTTGGAGCGGGAAACGAGATTCGAACTCGCGACTTCAACCTTGGCAAGGTTGCACTCTACCACTGAGTTATTCCCGCTTGTTATTTTCCGTAACAGCAGCCGACTCTAACAAGATCGCCGGGCCTGTGTCAATAAAAAATTATTATCTGAAACGTTTTCCTGTGGGGGCAAACCGCAAGAAACCAGCAGGACCGTTGTGGGGAACTGTTGCCAATCGACATAAGGAAAGCTAAGCTAAATTTTAATTTTATTTAATAATCTAATGCTGTTGATTGGGCAATTCGTCTGCGCTCTATTGGTTGAGCTTTTTCACGCTGAGCTTATTTTTGGGAAAATAATCCAGGGCCACTGTATCAGGTGTTGAGCCCGTCGATAAAATTGACTACAGTTGTAGACAAATTTTGTGCTTACCCGTAGAGAAGCGTGTCGAATCTTTTTTAAATAGTACAACTCGGCTACAAAGCCCGTGAGGTGCAGGCCAATGACAGAGCGCGCCACCCGTAGAGCGTCATTGCAGCGTAAAACCAAGGAAACCGATATTCAACTCGTCCTCGCCCTTGATGGCAAGGGGAGCGTAATCGTTAACACTGGTGTCGGCTTCATGGACCACATGCTCACCTTGTTTGCGGTTCACGGTTTTTTTGATCTGGAAATTGTTGCCAAGGGCGATACCGAAGTCGACGACCACCATACAGTTGAAGATCTGGGTATCTGTCTGGGAATGGCCTTTGATCAGGCGTTAGGTGACAAGTCAGGTATTTGTCGCTACGGTCATGCCTATGTTCCCATGGATGAAACCTTGGCCAGGGTCTGCGCCGATTTCTCCAATCGACCCTATCTGCATTATCAGGTACCTCTGGCTGAGGCTAAGGTCGGAACCTTCGATACGGCTCTGGCCAAAGAGTTTCTCCGTGCCTTTATGCTCCATGCTGGACTGACGCTGCATGTCGATCTGCTTCATGGTGAAAACGGACATCATATTCTTGAAGCGGTCTTCAAGGCGCTTGGCCGTGCATTAGCGATGGCCGCCAGCCCACATCCGTTGGTGAGCGGTCAACTCTCATCGAAAGGGGTTCTGTGAAAACCAAGCCTCTCTTTCAATTATCGGCAATCTCCAGCAGGGATTGAAGATATGCCTTTCATTGCGGATGGGCTAACCGATTGCTGCGCAAGTGGCCGGATCGACAATGATCAAAAAGAATCACAAAAACACATAAGGAGGATCAGGGTGACGGCATTTTCTAAATTTAAAGTTGGGTTGGCTCTATGTTGTTTTATCGCTGCTGCAGGTTGTGCTAAAAAAGAGGGACCCGCTTCTGTCGCCACGGATCCCAATGTTGCCATTTCGTGCATTGCAGTGATGCCGGTTCAGCCCTCCGTTGATTTTGAGGAAATAATTTCCCCGGCGGAGAAAAAGACGCTGAAAGACGGTAGTCAGGTCATGGATGGTCTGCTCAAACAATTCCTGACGGGCAAGGCCAACGCCCGGTTTGTCGCCGAAGGACAGGGGGCCGGCAAGAGAACTGAAGGTGTTGCCAATAACTTGGTCAATGCCCGACAGATCGCCGATCAGTTCAAATGTAATGCTGTTCTAGAAACCACCCTCAGTCAATATGCTGATCGAGTAGGTGGTCCTTATGGAGCGAAAGAGTCGGCAGCGGTGACCTTTACCTACAGACTTTATGAAACAGGCAGTGGAAAAGTGCTCTGTCATGGACGGTTTGATGAAAAACAGCAGTCGGTTATGGACAACCTGCTGACGCTTCCCAAGGCACAAAGCCGTGGATTAAACTGGCTGACCGCCGAGGAGTTGCTGCGCGAGGGTGTGAAGGAAAGGTTGGGACAGTGCGCTTATTTCGAGGGCAAATAATACGTGTGATTTCTTCCGTTGAACCCCGGTGCAACTGAAAAAAGATGTGAACCGGCGTATCGGCCGGGCCATGCACGATTATGCCATGCTGGCCGATGGCGACCGGGTGCTGATCGCTGTTTCCGGTGGCGTTGATTCCCTTGTCCTCGCCTGGCTGCTCGGTGACTGGCGGAGAAAGGCCCCTGTCCACTACGAGCTGCAGGCCGTGCATGTTGATATGGAGCCGGAGAGTGAGGCTCCGGGGAAGGGTGCCGTTCGCGTTGCCGCTATTCTGCACGATTTCGGTCTGGACCTGCATATCCTGCCGGCCCTCTGGCGTCCGGACCTGCAGGACCTGCAATCTTCCTCATCGGGTAACGACCTCTGTTTTCAGTGCGCGCGGTCCCGGCGGACCCAGTTGTTTGCCTATGCACGGCAGAGCGAATGCAACAAAATCGCCTTCGGCCATCACCGGGACGACATCATCGAGACCTTTTTACTCAATCTGACCTGTGCAGGTAATATCAGCACGATGTTGCCGCGTCAGGATCTTTTTTCCGGACGGTTAGCTTTGATCCGTCCGCTCGCCTATCTAGAGAAAGGGGCGATCGGACGGATAGGTTGCGATCTCGGACTGGAACCTGTTCGTTCCGCCTGCCCCCTCTCAGAAAAAACCCGGCGTCGGGACATCCATCAGCTGGCTGAATACATCTATCAGCACATTCCGGGAGCTAAGGAGCATATTTTCGCCGCGCTTGGCAATGTCCGCCAGGAATATCTGCTCAAGCAGACCGGCGGCAGGAGATCCTGATGCGAACGGGAAACGATTGCCTGGTCTGTTTTCTGCGCCAATCCCTGGCCACGGTCCGCCGCAGCACCGTTGATCCCCAACTGCACTGGCAACTGACTGCCGAAGTGGGGGCGATGTTATCCTCCTTTGATCCGCAGATTCCCCCGCCGGAAAATGCGGTTCACTATTATCGCCTGATTGCCCGGAAGACAGGGGTGACCGATCCGTACCTCGCCGAAAAGCAAGAGAGCAACACCTTTGCCTTGGGACTCGAGGCCCGGACCAGGGAATTGATCCAAAGGGAGGCCGATCCCCTGCTGGCGGCGGTACAGTTTGCCATCAATGCCAATGTCCTTGATTACGGTGCGCAATACCGGCTCGACCGGGAGGCGGCTTTGGCCTGCTGGCAGCAAACCTTGGTCGTCAATCACTATCCGGCCCTGCAGCAGCACATTGCCGCACAATCGAATATTCTCTATCTAGCCGATAATTGCGGTGAAATTGTTTTCGACAAGCTGCTGATCGAACTCCTGCTGGCCAGGGGCTGCGAAGTGACCCTGGCGGTGCGACAAGACCCCATTATCAATGATGCCACTTCAGAAGACGCTATGGCCTGCGGTCTTGATCGGATCTGCCAGGTGATTACTAATGGTGCCGACGTGCCTGGCACCCCTTTGGCAATCTGCAGCGAAGAATTTCGCCGTCACTTTACGAGCGCTGACTGCATCATCAGCAAAGGAATGGGTAATTTCGAGTGCCTGTCCGAGGTCGCGGCACCGATCTTTTTTCTGTTCGTTGTCAAGTGCACCACAGTGCTCGCCCATCTTACACACCAATTCCCCCAGGCCGGATTGCGGATCGGGTCGTCGGTGCTGCTGAGTGGCCAGCAGGGCAGTCGGTAGCGGCCGGGTCGATGCGGCTGGCGATCATAGCAGATATCCACGGCAATTACCGGGCGCTTGAGGCGGTATTGGCGGATATCGCCTCGAAGGGTGCAGATCGGATACTCTCTTTGGGCGACAATGTCGGCTACGGACCAGAGCCCGAGGAGGTGGTGCAGACCTTACTGCAGCACAAGGTGGTGTCTGTCATGGGTAACCATGAATTGGGGCTGGTCAGTTGGAGTTACTTCAATCGGTTAAATGACGTGGTCCGCGCATCGCTGGTCATTACCCGGACCCTGCTCAGCCCCCTGTCCCTTGCCTGGCTTGAGGGATTGCCGGTCGTTCATGTCTGCTGTGGAGCTCGTTTTGTGCACGGTTGTCCACCTCAATCCATCACGGTGTATCTGCAAGCACCCTCGGACAATCGGTTGCAACGACTGTTTGCCTCATACCCGGAACACATCTGTTTTGCCGGTCATACCCACGATTTCGGATTTTTTCAGCAGGACGGTCCCATGGTTTCCCGCCGTGAAGTAGCGGTGGAACAGTTGCAGCTCGATCCGCACACTCGTTATCTTCTCCAGCCCGGCAGCGTCGGGCAACCGCGTGATACCCTCAATTGGTACGCCAAGTATATGCTTTGGGATCTTGAAAAGCAGACGGTCGAGGTGCGGGCCGTGCCCTATGATGTGCAGGCAACGATCCGCCTGCTTAGAGAGCAGCATTTCCCTGCCTCCAATGCCCAAAGACTTCTGTGGTGATGATGGGATGATGAAACAGATTGGCAAATATCAGATCATCCGCCGTCTGGGCAAGGGCGGCATGGGGACCGTGTATAAGGGGCTGGTGCCGGTGATCGACAAAGTAGTGGCGATCAAGTTGCTGGATCCCAGTGAACTGATGGCGGATATCCTTGGTGAAGACCGCTTGCGGGAGATCTTCATCTTCGAGGCACGAACCATGGCCGCTTTTAACCAACCTTTCCTGGTCACGGCCCATGACTACGACCATGACGATCAAGGGCGGCCCTTTTTTGTTATGGATTATATTTGTAACAATCTCGGCGACATGATGGGGGAAACCTTCCGGATTGAGCAGGATTCACGGGTTATTGGAGCGGCCAAGGTGCTGGATTATGGACGGCAGCTCCTGGCAGCACTTGATTTCCTCCATCATAACGACATCATTCATCGGGATATCAAGCCGCAGAACATCCTGGTCACCGATGAGGATACTATCAAAATTTGCGATTTTGGTATGGCCTTGGTGCATGGGGTTGCTTTTTCCGGTCCGCAGACCATGCAGATTGGCTCACCCTGCTACACTCCGCCGGAACAACGTAAGGATCCTAAGGGTGTGGATGGCCGGGCCGACCTTTATTCCGTTGCGGTTCTCCTGTACCGCATGCTTACCGGTAAACTTCCGGGAATGCAGAGTTTTTCGTTGTCACTGGTTAATCACCTCTATGACCGCACCTGGGATGATTTTTTTGCAAAGGCGTTGCGTTGGAAACCGGAGGAACGTTTTCAGTCCGCAGGCGAGATGCTGGCCGTCTTTGCAAAGCTTCGCTTGCAACTGCGTCATGGGGGGGCAGAAGCCTGCCTAAACCCGAATGCGGAGCAACAGATGCTCCCTCTACGGCGCGAACCGGTCAATGTTTGCGGAACACGAGCTCGGGCCATCTTTGCGGTCAACGAGTTGTACCGGCCAGTAACGCCGGTGTGCAACCGGTTAGAGGTTTGCGAGGAGACCGTGATTGACCTGGCCACTGGGCTTACTTGGCAGCGGCAGGGCAGTCGCTATCCGGTCACCTTTGCCGGTGCCCTCCAGTATGTCGAGCAGCTCAATGACCAAAATTTGGACGGTTGCAGGCACTGGCGACTGCCGACCGTCAATGAGCTGCTCAGTCTTTTGGAGAATGTTGCAGATGTTTTTCCGGAACCCTTGGCCCGATCGGTGCATTGGTTGTGGAGTTGTGATCGCCACGGGCATCACGAAAGCTGGTATGTTAATATGGATATGGGATTTGTCGGGGTTCAGGATGTCAACTGTGTCAACCATGTCCGGGCCGTCACCAATACCGCCTCGTGAGGATCGGCCCGAGGAAATAAATCATTTCATTTTTATCACAGAGAAACGATGTATGGAATATCCTGTATCTCACTATTTTCTTGTCCATTCCCAATCGGGGCAGGCGGCTGGGCTGCATGTGAAACGCTCTCTTGCCGGTAATCAGCTGATCAGCTACGCCGAATTCTTTGTTCGGCAGGAAGAAATTCTCAATGGGGTGGATGACATATTCTGGCCGACTCTTGAACATGGACTGGAGGCGAACACTACCTTTGCCCGGAGAATGCTCGATCACCTCAAGGAGGAGGGGCTCTCCACCCTTGATCAACTGCTGGAATTGAAACAGGGCTACGCTACCAAAGTCCTCCATACCCTGACCCATCTGCTCGACGGCTTTATTGGCGTTGATTCGGTCTTCTATAATCTCGTGGAGGATTCCCATCAGCTGAGCAAGGAGCTGGACGAGGCCATCCATACCACTCCGGCGGAGTATTGGCTGGTCCCGGTGCGGACCGGAAAACTGGAGGCTTCGGTACTCCACCCGGTGCACTGAATCTCTGAGCTGCTCTGCTTCTGCCTTCGATTCTTCTCCGTGGCGGGTTCCGTGGATGATCCGTGACTTGAGGTGTCCCTCGAATCACAATGTCGTGCAGATAGAGTAAAAATTTGATAGTATAAGTCAATGCTAACAACAGGCAATTAAACAAAATTAGCCGGCCGCTGCCGTTCCACGGTAAATTGGTCGGGGCACTTGCCCGAGCACGCCGCCGTTCGCCGCTTTCAGACCTTCATGCCTGTCTTGCAAGGGGTGCGATGCAACTTTTCCTTTTTGGTTCTATCCGTAAAAGTCTGATGGTCCTCGTTCTGCTGGCCGTCCTGCCAGCACTAGCGATCATGCTCTACACCGGGCACGAACTTCGTGGCGAAGTGGTTGACGATGCCAAGAGCTACGCCCTGCAACAGGTCCAGGCTATGGCGGCCCATCATCAACGGGTGGTGGATAATGCCCGCCTGCTGCTTATGACCCTGGCCAAATCCTCTGAAGTTCGAAGTCTTGACGCACCTGCCTGTAAAGAATTGCTCGCTGATATTCTTGCCCGCAATTCCGCCTATGTTTCTCTATCTCTAGCTGACTCCAGTGGCCGGATTCTGGTTGCGGCTCCGGAAGCTCTTGCCTCGGATATCGGGGAGACCAAATATTTCCAGGACGCCATGCGCACCGGGGCGTTTACCGTGGGCGACTACACCTTGCTCAAAACCCAGCATCGAGTGGTTGTCCAATTCGCTCAGCCCATCACAGGCATAGAAGGTAATTCGGTAGGGATACTGGTAGCTGCCTTTGATTTGAGCTATTTTGGCAGCATTTTTTTCGATACCCATTTGCCGGAGCGGTCGGTTTTCACCCTGACCGATGCCAATGGCATGCGTCTTACCCGGTTTCCGGAAACGGAAAAATACACCTGGGTCACCGACCTGCCGCAGATGGTGGCGCGTATGTCCGGTCGCGACGAGGAAGGCACCTTCCTGGAGACCGGGGTGGATGGGGTCAGTCGTCTGTACAGTTTCAAACGGCTGCACTTTCAGGGGGCCTCCTTTCCTTACCTGATGATTCGGTTGGGAATCCCTGTGGATCATGCCTTGGCTGAGGCCAGATCGGTCATACTCCGTAATATCGTCTTACTGGTCCTGGCGACGATCCTGGCCTTGGTCACTGCCTGGTTTGTTGGTGAATTCACCATTATGCGCCGTCTGAACCTGCTGATGGAAGCCACCAGCAGGTTGGAGGCCGGCGATCTGAGCACACGGACCGGCATGTCTCCAGGGAAAGGGGAACTGGGGCAATTGGCGGTAGCCTTTGACAGCATGGCAGAAGGTCTGGAGCGCAAGGAACGAGAGAGGTGTCAGGCCGAAGAGCAGTTGCTTCGTCTCAACGAGGAACTGGAAGATCGGGTGGTGCAACGCACCGAACAGTTAGCCGGTGCCAATCAGGAATTGCAGAAGCTCCTGGGAGACCTGCAGCGGACGCAGAGTCAATTGATCTTGTCTGAAAAACTGGCGGCTTTGGGTGAGTTGGTGGCCGGAGTGGCCCATGAAATCAACACACCGGTGGGGGTAGCCTTGTCCGCCGGTTCGACCCTGGCGGACAAAAATCGGACCTTAGCCGAACTGTTTACTCAGGGGGAAATGAAACGTTCTGACCTGACCCAGTATCTGGAAGACTCACGGGAAGGCAGCGAAATGATCTTGGTCAATCTGGGGCGGGCCTCGGAGTTGATCCGCAGTTTCAAGATGGTCGCCGTTGATCAGGTTTCCGAAGTTCGAAGGGCCTTCAATGTTCACACTTATATTAATGAAGTGCTTCTCAGCCTGCGACCAAAACTCAAAAAAACTAGTCATTGCATTGAGGTCCTGTGTGATGAACACCTGGTAATCGAGAGCTATCCCGGAGCCTTTTCCCAGATCCTGACCAATTTTATCATCAACTCCTTGGTGCATGCCTTTGAACCGGGCCAGGCCGGTCAGATCCGTATCGAGGTTGCCAAAATCAACGGTACCGTCGAACTCGATTATGTGGACAACGGTAAAGGTCTGTCGCCGGAAATACGGGACAGGATTTTTGAGCCGTTTTTCACCACGGCTCGGGGCCAGGGGTCGACTGGCCTGGGCTTGCATATCGTCTTCAATATTGTTACCCGCACCTTTGGCGGAACCATCGAATGTGAGAGTACGCCGGGGCAGGGAACACGTTTTCATGTGGTCATACCTGTGTAATGTGGGGAAATTATGTCCGAGTCTGATGAAATCCTGTTTAAAGATGAGCTGACGGAGTCGTCTCCGAGGTATGCCTCCAGTGTCGCTGCAAACGACGATCCGTGGAAAATTCTAATCGTTGATGACGAAGCGGAAGTACATAGCGTCACCACCTATATGATCAAAGGGATGGAGTACCTGGGGAGAAAATTTATGTTTCTCCATGCCTACAGCGGTCAGGAGGCCAGGGGGATTCTGGCGCAGCACCAGGATATAGCGGTTATTCTCCTGGATGTGGTCATGGAGACCGAGGATAGCGGGCTTAAACTGGTGCATTTCATCCGTGAAGAGCTGCAGAATCGCGCCGTGCGTATTGTCCTGCGCACCGGACAGCCAGGCAAAGCGCCCGCTGCCAAGGTCATTCTCGAATATGACATCAACGACTACAAGGAGAAAACCGAGCTGACCCTGGAAAAGATGCTGGTCACCGTCATCTCGGCCCTGCGCAGCTACAATTTTATCACCACCATAGAGAACAACCGCAAAGGGCTGAAGAAGATTATTGAAGCCTCCTCGGATATCTTTGAACGCCAATCCCTTGAAAAACTGGGCAGCGGGGTCCTCAGTCAGCTGACCGCCATTCTGCAGTTGCGAGAAGGGGCCATGTATAGCCATGCTTCGGGTTTGACCGCTTCCGGAATCAAGGGGCAGTCCGTGGTGCTGGCGGCAACGGGTCAGTTTTGTCAGTATATCGATCGTCCGATCAGCGAAGTCGATGCCTCGTTGATGCATGCGGCCCTTGATCTGGCACAGACCCAGATGCATGGTTTCTATTGCGAGGATGGAAAATGCGCTTGGTATTTTAAAAGCCAGACCGGCTCGGAGAATTTTCTTTATTTCGAGATCGGCAAGGAACTCGATGAAAACGACCATGATTTGCTGGAATTGTTTTTCACCAATGTTTCCCTGGCCTTTGATAATCTCTTTCTCAACAAGGGTATTGAGGATACCCAGAAGGAAATTATTTTTCACATCGCTGAAACCATGGAATGCCGGTCTGCCGAAACCGGTAGTCATGTCCGGCGGGTGGCGGAATACGCCAAGCTCCTGGCCCTGGAATATGGTCTGGGCGAGGAGGAGGCAGAAATGCTTAAGCTTGCCTCCACCCTGCACGATCTGGGCAAGATAGGCATTCCGGATTCCATTCTTAACAAGCCCGGTTCCCTGACGCAGGAAGAGTATGGCACCATCAAGACCCATGTCTACCGCGGCCATGATTTGTTGATGAGTTCAGCCAGCCCAATCATCCGATCGGCAGCCCTCATTGTTCTCCTGCATCACGAGCGTTGGGACGGACTTGGCTATCCGCAGGGCCTTGAAGGCGAGGGTATTCACATCCATGGCCGAATTGTTGGCGTTGCCGATGTCTTTGATGCCCTGTCCAATAAGCGTGTTTACCATGAAGCCTGGTCCTGGGAAGAGGTTTTTAACCATTTCAGGGAACAACGCGGGCGACATTTCGATCCGAAATTGGTGGATATTCTCTTGGAAAACCAGGAGGCGTTCAAGGCAATCTGGTCTCGGTACAATGCCATCGGTCTGCAGCTTTCTTAGGGAGCGGGGTGAGAACGCGGATGCTGTCATCCGCTGTAAACGGCCATCTGGTTCATGCGGTACAGGAAGAACGTGCGCTTTTTCTTGAATTGTTTCAGGAATCCAGGGTAAGAAAAGGGGTTGAAGGCAACAGACGGGTACGGGGTATTCCACTCAACCAGTAACAAAGGAACAGACGGTATGGGAAAAATCGGTAGAAATCAATCTTGCCCCTGCGGCTCAGGGAAAAAACATAAACATTGCTGCCTACCCGCTCGCCAGGCAGGGACGACAACCAGTCCGACCAACCAGATGAAGGTCTCGCTGATGGCGGCCATCGAGAAAATCCAGCAGGCCGCCATCGAAAAGAAAGTGACGTTTTTTGAACTCGGCGTTTTTCTTTTCTTCAGTGATCAGGATGGCGATGCCTGGTTGCTGGAAATTACCGATTCCGATGCGGTGCAGGTAGCCAGAGGGGGCGAGGCTCTCGACGTGCCTATTGACGAAAATCCGGAGACCATCGAAATCAATTTCAGCCACACCTTTGCCCTCCGTGATCGGCAATTTTTCCTTACCGCCTATGCTGATAAAGCCGAAACCTGTTTGGACAGGGCACCTACCCAGCAGATCCATGCCGCTATCCGGCGGTTGCGCAAACGCTATTCTCCGGAAATGCTCGAGCAGATGCATGTGGCCAGTGATGGAACGCCGGAGGCGTGACGGAACCACCTATGTATCCAGAAAGATGTTGGCTTCGTTTACTCCCCGTGACCCTGGTCATGGGGAGTATTTTTTTTCTGTCGCATCAACCGGGAAGCAGCTTCTCCCTACCAAAAATTGAAAATATCGACAAACTCTTGCACTGTTTGCTCTATGCGGTGCTCGGTCTGGCTGCACTCTGGGCGCTGTCGCCACAGTTCCAGCAAGAGCGGCCCATTCTGGCGGGTGTTGGCATAGTACTGTTCTGCCTGTTCTACGGGATAACCGACGAGTTTCATCAATCCTTCATTCCTGGACGCAGTTGTGATGTTTTTGATGTTATGGCCGATGCCTCAGGCGGCGTTCTGGCAGTCGTCTGCGGATGGGGTTGGCGATGATGGAGAGCGTCAGGACGGGGGTGAGGATTTCCTGATGAGTACGCTGATTCTGGACCAACAGCAGCACCTCTTTTACCAAAAATATACGGGTAAGATGGATCACCCCTGGTTGCTCTTTCTTCATGAAGGATTGGGGTGTACCGCCCTGTGGCGGGATTTTCCGGAGCGACTTTGTCAGCGTACCGGTTGCCCGGGGTTGGTCTATGATCGGCTCGGTCACGGGAAATCATCGCCGTTGTACCGTCCTCGTACCGTCCACTATCTCCACGATCATGCCCTTCATGAATTGCCCCGGGTTATCGAGGCCTTGCTCCCGGAGACACCGTTCATCCTGATCGGTCACTCTGACGGGGGCAGTATCAGCCTCATTTTTGGTGCGGAACAGTCGCCCTATCTGCAAGGCATCATCACCGAAGCTGCCCATGTCTTTGTCGAACAGGTCTCCATCGAGGGCATCCGCAAAGCCGATGAGGCCTTTGCGCACGGCAGATTGGCGGGATTGCGACGGTATCACGGGGAGAAAACCGGGGAACTCTATAACGCCTGGTCAACAACCTGGCAAAGTCCGTGGTTTGCTTTCTGGAATATCGAATACCTTCTGCCCGCCATTGTGGTGCCCTTGCTGGTACTCCAGGGCCGCGACGATCAATACGGCACAGAAGCCCAGATGCAGGCTATTGTTGCAGGAGCGGCAGGCAAGGCGACACCGATTATCCTTGAAAATTGCAAGCATGCGCCCCATCAGGAACTCCCCGAACTGGTTTTGGACCACATGTCCTGTTTTATCAACCGTATTGCCAGCCCTTCTTGATGGTTTTTCAGAAGTTCACCAGATCTATTCTAACGAGAACACTATGCTGCAGACTTCGATAACTCCAGAGGGCCGATTCCGGGTCGGCAAACACGTCCCTTCCTATCAGGTCATCAACCTGCGCGAACACAATCATCTCTGCAATCTCGGTATCCTGCCTGATAGGACCTCTGTCGGCAACCAGGATAATTTCCCGCAGGGTGATATCGATGTGGAGAAAGCTCGACCCATTTACGAGATCCTCAATCCTTTGCCGTTTCGCGGTTGCACCTATATCGATTCCGGGTGGGCGGCGGCCCGGGCGGACGATCCTACCCTGATCAGGATCCAGGCCCCGGCACCTGTCTCGCTTCGAGCTATCCTGGGCAACCATTGTCCGGACGCCACGGTTCGTGAGATTGTCACCCAGCTCCCCCTGCCCCTGCGGTATGAACTGGCGGCAACCTCTACCGATCCCGAGGAATTGGTTTGGCTGGCAAAGTCCTGCTGCCGGATCGTTTATTCCGACGATGGTGTGCCGGTGGGCCTGCAATACATCGAAAAGAATGGCCGCCAACAGGCTCTGGTCGATGACTTTGAACTTTTCGAGACCATTGCCAATAACCCGCATCTACCTGATCCCTATAAAGAAATCATGGTGCTCCGTCCCGGAGTGCAGGGCAACAGTGAGATTGTCGGCGATTTCCGTCAGGGCGTTACCGAGGTTGCCGAGTATCTGCGCAGTAATTCCTACATTCCCTGGGGGCACTATGCTGCTAATTTCGCCCACACCAGCATCCGCTACCGTATCGCCGACTTGTCTGGTGAGGATATGGAGGGATTGCGACATCTGTACTACCAGCGTATTTTTATCACGATTGCCGAAAAACTAGGAATCGCCCCGGCTATCCGGCGGCGGCGCCTGACCAGTGCGGAGTTGGAAGCGCTCAGGCAGGAGATCCTCGGGGCCCTGACTGCCGACAGCCAAATGGAGCCCATGGCGACCTTGTGGGGCTGGAATTTTGGGTATGATTTTTCCGGTTCCGGCTACCGGCTGCATGCCTCGCACCAGATGATTCATCAGCAGTACGCCATGGTGCCGCAATGGGTCGACGATACCGGTGGCGGACAAAACAGAAGCTATAGCAGCGGCGATCTGGTTGCCGAGGTGGTTGAGCGGTATGCTCAAGACTATCATTCCGATTTCTTTGCCGATTATCTGGCGGCCCTGGCCAATAATACCCGGACCGATGGCGGCAGCGGCGAGCAGTCGCTCGTAGTCTGGCAGGATCACAATGTCCTCCTGTTTGTGCCCAAAGCCCAGGTCTCCCAGTGGGAGATTCAGTTGCTGGTGATTGCGGATTGTGCCGGCAGGCCGGTGGGCAATGTGGTCGAGGCGGATGCAGCGGTGCGGCGATCCCTTGATACCGGCATCCTCAAGGCGCAACAGGTTCTGGCCGGGCTGGGGGCAACCATGGTCTCTGCCATCGAGTATTCCAAGCGTATCGGGGTGAGCAACGGTCAGCGGCTTCTCTATGCCTTTCTCCCCAAACTGCCTTGGTCGATGGGAGCCTTCAGCGAGGCCCAGGGGCGTTATATTCTCGGTCACTATCCTGAGGATTTCGCCGCTGCCTGCCGCAGCCAGTTGCGATAAGAGCGCTTACCCCCTGCCTTTGGGCAAGAAAAGAACTGAAGAATGAACGTTGACGTGCTACAATAACTGGATTGATTCTCCTGGGTGCCAGAAGGGGGAAGGCCATCCATACCGGGTGCGTCGGGTACATGTGTTCAACAATTGGATAGAACAACCATGAAGAAGGGATATTACGGACAATGGGGCGGGGCTTTCATCCCGGAAGTGCTGCAAGCGACCTTTGAAGCTTTAAACAAAGTCTATGAGAGTGCTCGAGCGGATGCCTCCTTTTGGCAGGAATATGTCGACCTTATGGGCAATTACTCTTGCCGGCCGACGCCGTTGACCTATGCGGAAAATTTGACTCGGCACCTCGGCGGTGCCAAGATCTATATCAAACGCGAGGATCTCAACCATACCGGAGCCCACAAGGCCAACAACGTTATGGGCCAGGGACTTCTGGTCAGACGCATGGGCAAAAAACGGGTGATCGCCGAGACCGGAGCCGGCCAGCACGGTGTGGCCACGGCCACCATGGCCGCCCGTTTCGGATTTGCCTGTACTATTTATATGGGTGAGGAAGACGTGGCCCGGCAGCGGCCTAATGTTTTCTGGATGGAGAAGCTCGGGGCCACCGTCGTCCCGGTCACCGATGGCTCCCGCACCCTCAAGGATGCCATGAACGAGGCCTTTCGCGACTGGGTGACCTCAATGGACGACACCCACTATGTGATCGGCACGGTCTGCGGGCCGCACCCTTTTCCGGAGATGGTGGCCTGGTTTCAGTCGATCATTGGCATTGAGGCCCGACGTCAGATTTTGGTGCAGCACGGTCGCATGCCGGACCGGGTGTATGCCTGCGTCGGCGGCGGTTCCAATGCCATGGGCATCTTTCAGGGATTTCTCGATGAGCCGGCCGTGGAACTGATCGGGGTCGAGGCGGGGGGCCACGGTATCGCCACCGGCCAACATGCCGCACGCATGGTCGACGGCAGCAATGCTAGCGCCGGTGTGGCCCAGGGCTATAAAACGAAGTTTCTGCAGAGCGCCGAGGGTCAGATGCTCGATACCCATTCCATCGCCGCCGGTCTCGATTACGTTGGCATCTCACCGATCTTAGCTGATCTGGGGGAGAAGGGCAGAGTGCGTTTTGCCGCCGCCACCGACCGCGAGGTCATCGAGGCTCTGAGCCTGACTATGCGCACCGAAGGGCTCATTCCGGCCATGGAATCCTCGCACGCCTTTGTCCAAGCCATCAAGGAGGCCCCGACCATGTCCAAGGATCAGGCCATCATCATCAACATGTCCGGCCGGGGCGATAAGGATATTTTTACCATTGCCCATGCTTTTGACGATCCTTCCTGGAAGGCGTTTATTGTTAAGAGGGCGGACGAATACAGATAAGCAAAATCTCGCGGTCTGCATCCGTGTTATGCGGGCGGGTTGCGGTATTGATAGAGGTGTGATGTGATCATGGATCTGGAAAAAGAATTAAAAAAACGGTTGGCAGCCAAACCCATCCTGCTGATGACCCATCTGGTGCTGGGCTATCCCTCCCTTGCGGTCAATCGCGAGGTGATTCGCCAGATGGCGGCAAACGGGGTGGACTGCATCGAACTGCAGATCCCCTTTTCCGAGCCTATAGCCGATGGGCCGGTGATTCTTAAGGCCAGTCAGCAGAGCCTGGCGCAGGGGATCAGCGTGGAGGAGTGTTTTCGTTTCGGTCAGGAGATGGCTGCCGCTTTCCCCGAAGTTCGTTTTTTGTTCATGACGTATTACAATATCGTCTTTAAGTATGGCGAAGAATCTTTTCTTCAGCGGACTCGCGATATCGGTTTTTGCGGCACCATTATCCCTGATCTGCCGCCCGAGGAAGGACAGACCTATCTCGAGCGCAGCAAAAACCTGGGCTTAGCGTCTATCCTCTTTTTCACTCCGACCTCCACCGATGAGCGGATGCGGACGGTGGCGGCTCAGGGGGCTGGATTTATCTACTGCGTGGCCCGTCGTGGCGTTACCGGCCAGCAGACCGCTTTTGACGACACGCTCAATCAGTACCTGGCCCGCTGCCGGCGTGCTACCGATCTGCCGCTGGCCGTTGGCTTTGGTATCAGCAATCGTGCGGATGTGGCGCTGCTCACCGGCCAAGCCGACATGGCGGTGATCGGCACGGCCACCATCAAATTGGTCGATGCTCAGGGACCGGCAGCGGTCGGGCCATTTATAGCCGGACTGCTCGCCTCTGTTTGAAACGGAACAGCTTGCCGGAGGACTGAAGACCAAGATTCGGGCCGACAGTGTCTGCGTTGGCTGATCCTTTTTTGGGTGCCAAGCACCATGCCTCAATATCAATGGTCATTTCGTTGCGCTCCATTGCCGTTGGTGAGCGCATACCGTATCAGCATTATGAGAGGCCTCCATGACCACCAACACCAATCTGCAACTCGGCACAGCGTCAGTTCTCTGGGATTTGCAAACTCTTTACCCGGCAGTGGATGGGCCGGAGATTGGGCGGGATATGTCCTGCTGTCTGCAATTGGCCGAAACTTTAGCCGCTGAGGTTGCCGGGCGGGTTGCCAACCTCGATGCCGCGGCCATCAACACCGTTGTCCAACGTCTTGAAACAATAGATGTCCTTCTTGCTCGGCTCGAAACCTATGCCTTCCTCCATTTCATCACCCAGACCGGCGATGCCAAGGCCTCGGCTCTGCTGCAGCAGGTCGAGGAGTTGGCGGCCCGGGTCGGCAAGCTGACCGTTTTTTTTCGGCTGGAATGGAACCGTCTCGGTGCGGATCAGGCCAATCAACTGCTGCACCAGCCGTTATTACACCATTACCGCCATTATTTGGAGAGCATGCGGCAGTTTGCCCCGCATCAGTTGAGCACCAAGGAAGAGGAGTTGCTCCAGGAGCTGGGGCCTGTGGGCCGGAGTGCCTGGAATCTGCTCTTCGAAAAACTGCTTGGACAAATGCAGTTTGGCCCTCGGGGGCGAACCGAGGAAGAGGTGCTGAGTGATCTCTATCATCCGGATCGCCAGATCAGAAAAGATGGGGCAGGGGAGTTGACCGAGGGGCTGCAGCGTAATCTGCATATCTTGGCGCATATTTTTAATACCCTGGCTGCGGAAAAGATGATTGATGACCGGCTGCGCCGCTACCCGTCCTGGGATAGCGCCATGAATCTGGCCAACGAAATCCCGAACCAAACGGTGGAGGCCCTGGTGGAGGCGGTCACCTCCCGCTATGCCATTGTCCACCGCTACTACGGCCTGAAAAAAGAACTGCTTGGCTACGAGGAACTATTCGATTACGACCGTTATGCCCCGGTACCGGGGGCGGACGAGGCTCTGGTTCCCTGGGATCAGTGCCGGGAGATTGTGCTGCATGCCTTTGCCGGGTTTTCACCGGAAATGGCGGCTATTGCTGAGCGGTTTTTTACGGAGAACTGGATTCACGCTCCTCTGTTGCAGGGCAAGCGGGGCGGGGCTTTTGCCCATCCCTGCGTCCCGGATGCCCATCCGTATATTCTTGTCAATTATACCGGCAATATGCGGGATGTTTCCACCGTGGCCCACGAACTGGGGCATGGCGTCCATCAGGTTCTGGCGGCGGAGCAGGGGTTCTACAACAGCAATGCCCCGCTGGTATTGGCTGAGACGGCCTCGGTCTTTGCCGAACTGCTGGTCTTCAAGGCGCAGCTGGCGTTGATGCACACCCCGGATGCCCGTCGTGCTTTCATCTGTCAGAAGCTGGAATCGATTTTTGCCACGGTCTTCCGCCAAGTGGCGATGAACCGTTTCGAGGCGTTGATGCACAACGGCAGGCGGGACCAGGGGGAGCTTTCAGCGGAACAGCTTTCAGCGTTGTGGCTCGCCACTCAGAAGCCGATGTTTGGCGATGCGGTGCGCTTAAGCGAAAATTATGCGATCTGGTGGGCCTATATCTCCCATTTTCTCGGCACCCCCGGTTATGTTTATTCCTATGCCTTCGGTGAGTTACTCGTATTGGCCCTCTATGCTCGCTATCTGGAGGAGGGGGCTGCTTTTGTCGTTCGCTACCTGCAGTTGCTGCAGGCCGGTGGCAGTAAATCGCCCTCTGAACTGCTGCAGCCCTTTGGTATCGATCTCAATGATCCGGCGTTCTGGCATGGCGGCCTCTCGCTCATCGAGCGGATGCTCGCGGATGCGGAATAGGGGGAGAGGGCTTACGATTGAGCGTTTCAAAAAACTGTCAAGATGATCGTCGTCTTCATCTCTCCTGCCAAATCAACTTAGCTTTCCCCCTTTTTTTTTGTATAAATCGGTTCGTCTTATCCCTTTTTTTTTGCTTTTTCTTTTTTTTCCCCGCACAATTACCATATTGAAATAACAACTCCGATTCGGAACATTCATCCCATGATGTTGTTTCCCTTTTGCGTAATGCCCAACCTGATATGGCCGGGATTAACGAGGATGACTTGTAATTTCGGGAATGGGTATTGCAATTGCAGGAGAGATTTATTCCTCGATAATACCCACGACAAACTTCAATATTGCTAATTTCCCTAAAAAGGAAAAACGTTTTTTGCAGGATTTGCCTCCTGGATACTGCTGGTGTCTGGCACCCGGTATTTTTAGGGAATTTTTTTGTTACCAGATTCATCCAGAAGTAAGTTGAATATCCGATACGAATAATAGACTCAGTGTAACGCAGCAGTTTCCCGGAAGAAAACGAAATGGTAACGACGACAACCCAAAAAATTGATGGCTTCTCGCTGGATAATATCCTGCAGATTTTTTCTCTGGAGAAAAAATCGCAAACGCTCCGGGTCCGAAAAGGGGAAAGGGAAGGCATTCTTGATATAGCTCAGGGGGAGTTGATTCATGCTCAGCTTGATACCCTGCAGGGCGTTGCTGCGGCCATTGAAATCCTTATTTGGGATGATGTCCAAATAGAACTTTTCTCCCTGCGGCCTTGCCAGCGAACGATTACCAATTCTTTGATCAACATCCTGCTTGAAGTTTCCAAATTGAAGGATGAACGTAAAAGTGTTTTTGATGAATCGGGTGAGGGGTTGCTGCTTTCGGCCATAGAAAAAGCAGAGCAACAGCAGTTCAAGGATGCGCATCAGTATGTCGTTCAGTATCTGAAGAAAAATCGTAACGATACGACAGGTTGGGTCTGGTACTCACGCATTCATGGCAATATTGAAAATATTAAAAAGGCCTTGAACATGGCGACGAGCATCAACGCCAACGATGCCTTTGTTCAGGAGGAGCGGAAAAAAATTACTGCTGCCGCTACCCATCTGACCGACGATGTTGTCAGAAAATGTTATTTCTGCTGGGCACCTCTTAATAAGAATACGACGACCTGCCACTATTGCCATGCGCATCTGATAATTTCACAAGAAGCACTGATGCGTTCGGGCGCGGCCGATAGCCGCTATCTTGAACAGGCACGTGAGCGGTATGGACGGATACTGAAGAAATATCCGAGAAGTCTTATCTCTTTGTACTGTCTTGGGCTGATCAATATGAACAGCCAAAATTTTCAGGAAGCTCTCGGTTATCTCGATAAAGCGGCAAAAATGGCCCCGGAAAAGGCGGTCTTTGCCAACCAGTTGAAGCTGCTCCTTGATCATCTAGCCCAACGGTCCTTGCATGAGGGGAACTCGAATACGGAGCAGCAGGCACTTGCCAACCTTCCAGTTGAAGAGCCCAAGGTAAACGACCAAAAAATGATTTTGGTCGTGGAGGACAGTTCTACCACCAGGAAAGTCATTTCCATTACCTTAAGCCGTCATGGCTATAGGGTTATTGAGGCGGCGGACGGCCTGGAGGCTCTCAGTAAAATCAGTGAAGAACGCCCGGACCTGATCATGCTCGACGTCATCCTGCCCAAAATGGATGGATATAAAATTTTGTCGATTATCAAGGGCAATAAAGAGTTCAAGGAAATACCGGTGATTATGCTTACCAGCAAGGATGGATTCATCAATAAAATGAAAGGAAAAATTGCGGGCTCAACCGCCTACCTGACAAAACCTTTTGATCCCGACAAGATGATTGCTGAGATCGAAAAACATATTTAATTATTATAAATAGTTGTCGTATTGATCGCGACAGCTCAGAAAGGGAGAATACCATGGCGAAAGGAAAAATTTTAGTTGTCGATGACAGCCCGACTCAACTCAACATGATGCGGGCGCCGTTTGAGGAAAATGGATATCAGGTCATCACCGCCGCCGATGGCGAAGAGGCCGTGGCGATGGTGGAGACGGAAAATCCGCAATTGGTGGTTTTGGATGTTATCATGCCGAAGCTTAACGGTTTTCAGGCCTGTCGCAAGATCAAAACAATGAAAAAAGATTTACCCATCATTCTGTTGACATCGAAAAATCAGAAAAGTGATGAGTTTTGGGGCAAACAACAGGGAGCTGATGTGTATATGACCAAACCCTTTGACAGCAAAGAGTTATTTGAAACAGCTGTTAAACTTCTCTCCTGAGAGCGGACGCCCACGAATTCAACAAACTTTGTATTTTCCATTGAGGCAGGTAATGGTTAACACGTCCCAGCAACAAGTCTCCAACGGCGAAGAGGACTCTCTCCAAGCTCTTCTCGCCTCCATAGATCTAGAGACCGCGCCTTCATTGAAGCGGGATATGGATTTTTTAAAAGAACGAGCCACCCTCAATATCAGAAAAAAGAAGCCGTATATTTCTTTTATGCTGGGCAAAAATGAGATGGCGCTTTCTATCCAATCCGTTCAGGAAATTGGTTATCTGCCCACAGTGACCCCTTTGCCGAATCTGCCTCCTTGGATCAGGGGGATTGTTCAGATCCGGGGTGAGATTCTCTCCGTCGTCGATTTCGTTGTACTCTTTGGGCTTAATGATGAACGAGGTTTCGGCCTCAAACGATCGTATATCTTATTTAAACAGCAGGATTTTAAATTTTGCCTAGTGGTCAATAGGATTACCGGCGTCGTTAACTTTGACGAACAGCGCGATCATCTGGGCGTGTATTCCTCTGCGCAAGCGGACAACCTGACGCAGTTGTCGTTCTTTTTTAAAGGGATCCTTGCGGTAGACAATCGAAATGTTTGCATACTTGACAGCGAAAAATTGGGGAATGCAACCATGATTCGAAAATGGCAATAACCACATGGAGAATCGTTTTTGTGAGCCCATTTTATTTACAGGAGAGACCTGATGGTTCAGGAAGGTAACGATTTCTTCACGGGATATATCGAAGAAGTACAAACCTATATCCCTATTATAAAAAAAGGGGTTGAGGAACTGCAGACCGTACCGAATAAACGGGAGACCTTTGATGAGGTGTACCGGTTGGTGCATATTATTAGAGGTGCTTCTTCCATGGTCGGCATTAACGGTCTGAGTCAGATAGCCGGCTGCATGGAGACCGCGCTCGAAAAGATCCAGGAAGGGCAACTCGCATTATCCGCAGAGGCTTTTGCGGCTATGCAGGCGACAGCTGACCGGTTTGATCGATATTGTCAGTGCTTATCCCAGGGCGTGCCTGTTGACGAAGCAACCCTCCTTGCTGAAACCATGGTTGATTTTGGCAAGATTGGTCCAGGCAGCGGTGAGGTATTCGCTCCGGAGGAAGCCAGTGTGCTTTTTGGCAGTGAGGAAATCCCGCTGACCGATTCCTTGACCTCCTCGCCCGATGAGGAATTGCTCGGCGAATTCCGCGCCGAAGCCGAGGAACACCTTGAGGGATTGCATCAGGCCATGCAGTATTTGGAATCACACGTCACCGAAAAGGTCGGGTTGACGAGTGAACTCCATGAGATTGTGCGGAAGATCCGCCGTTCTGTGCACACCATCAAGGGGGCCTCCGCCGTCATCGGGTTGCCAGATATTGCCGCCTATGGCCATCTGGTCGAGGATGTCCTTGACTGGTTGTATGAATCAGCCACCACTCTTGATCCTCATCTGGTGGCGTTGTTGTCGGAAGCGTTCGATCTGCTGGCAACAATGATTTACGCCCCTGCGAGTTTTGATGAGCAACAAGCAGAAAAAGTGCTCGCTCAACTCCACGACTGCATGGGGGCGCCGCAGGATGGAACGGGCGATATCTTCTCTGCGGATAATGATTTCGTAAACGAAGCAATACTACCTGGTATCCTTGATACCGATTCGGTCCCGGAGAGGGGGGGCGAAATAAACGGTGGGTCCTTGCAGGGGTCACTCTTCAGCGAAGAAGAAAAACAACTCCTCCGGGAAGGCTTTCTGGAAGAGGCGGACGAGCATCTCCAACAATTGCATCAATCGATGCTCATCCTTGAAAGCGCTATCGATGCGGAGGTCACGTTGACCCCGGAGCATCGGGAAGAGGTGCGGAAAATTCGTCGTTCTGTTCATACCATCAAAGGCGCTTCTGCGGTTATCGGGTTCAGTGAGGTTTCTTCGTATGCGCATGAGGTGGAGGATTTTCTCGACTGGTTGTATGAAGGGGCACGGCTGCTTGATCCCCTCATAGTTAACACTCTGGCTGAATCGCTGGACCTGCTCGGCATGCTGGTGGAATCTCCGGAATCGGTATCACCTGAAAGGCAGGCAGATTTGTACCGGCGTTTATCGAGTTTTGCTCAGCTGAGTGCTTTTGAGGACCAGTTGGTCGAGGAGAGCCACGATATCGTGGTCCCGGAAAATCTCTCATCGCTGGAAAACGCAATCCAAGAAGAACCGGAACCGGAGAGTGCGGCCTTAAAGCCGGACATTCTTGAGACAGCGAAAACCATCCGTATCAATCAGTTGCAGCTTGACTCGCTTATCAATCTGGCCAACGAATTGCTGGTGGGGGTCAGTGGTTTTGACCAGAATATGGGGTTGTTCAAGGATGCCTTGGAGGAATTGGAGCTCACCACTCGTCGATTAAAGGCGATCGCTTTGGAATTGGAAACGAAATTCGAGGTTAAGGCCCTCGACCGCCTTTCGCAGCATTTTGCGCATCTTGATAAATCTATTACCGATATCAAGGTCAACCAAAGTTTTTCCGAATTTGACGCCTTGGAGCTTGACCGCTATACCCAATTGAACCTGATTATCCGTTCGTTGAATGAGTCGGCCATTGACTCTGCCGCAATTCAAACCAACCTGAAAGGAATTTATAGCGGCATCGGCGGCGACATCAGTCGCCAGTACCGGGTGATTCGTGAATTACAGGTACAGATGATGCGGACACGGATGAGCCCTATGGCCACCTTGACGTCTCGCTTGAGTCGCACCATGCGGGATGTCGCTTCTCGGCTAGGTAAGCGAGTCCGGCTGGTCGTTGAAGGTGAGCAGATCGAGCTGGATCGATTGGTTTGGGAAAAACTTGCCGACCCCTTCATGCATTTGATTCGCAATGCCATCCACCACGGGGTTGAGTCGGAAGAACAACGCCGTGTCGGCAACAAGCCGGCTATTGCCACCATTACCCTTGCTGGGCGTCGTGAAGGCAATAATATCGTCATCAGTTTTAGCGATGATGGTCAGGGGTTGGATTTTAAGGCCATCAGAGAAAAAGCCAGACAATTCGGACTTGGTCCCTCGGGGGAACAGTTGGATGAGCGGCAGCTCACCGAGCTTATTTTTTATCCGGGTTTCAGCACCAAAACCATCAGCGAAATATCCGGACGTGGTGTGGGGATGGACGTTGTCTGGGAAAATGTCAAAGAGTTACACGGCTCCATTACCGTAGATACCAAACGAGGTGTTGGCACTACCTTTGTCATCCGCCTCCCCTTAACGTTAGGTGTCGTCCGGGCGCTCATGGTCAGAATCGGTGAGGTAACCTACGGCATCGCCTTAAATGATATCAAAGAAATCCACCGTATAGATGGTTGTGATATCTCAAGCGAAGCCGGTACCTGCAAGCTCGCTGGAGCAACCGTACCCTGGCATTCTTTACCGAGCTTGCTGGGGCGGGAGGATGATCAGGCTGAAGAAATCCGTTCTCTGGTGCTTGGTCTTGCCACAGAAGGGCAAACAATCGCCATCTCTATTCCCCAGATAACCGGCCAGAAAGAAATTGTCATGAAAGGCCTGGGGACCCATTTGCGTACGGTACCCGGTATCTCCGGTGCTGCAGTCATGGGTGATGGCAGTATTGTCCCGGTCTTAAACATTCCTGATCTCATTCAAGCCGCAGAGCGCATTGAGCGCACTAGTGCGATGTCCTTCCATCTTGAAATTCCCACATCGTTCACGGTCATGATCGTTGACGATTCGATTTCCATCCGTCGTGTCATGAGCCGTCTGGTCACAGCCAACGATTGGGTCCCGGTGGAAGCAAAAGATGGGTTGGATGCTATCGAACAGTTGGAATTGGGAGAGGTCAGGCCGGATTGCCTTGTCGTTGATATAGAGATGCCGCGCATGAACGGTTTCGAGTTTCTCGTTAAATTATCGAATACCCCGGGGGGGAAAGATATTCCGGTTATCATGCTGACATCGCGTGCTTCTGCAAAACACCAGGAAAAAGCGTTCCAATTGGGGGCTCGCGCCTTTCTTACCAAACCTTGTAAAGACGAGGAATTCGTTGAGACAGTCCTCCGGCTCACTGGAAAAACGGAAGCATCGCATCAAGATGCCAGGGTTGAGGTGATTTCTTGAAAACTTATTATCTGGCACTGATTGGTGGGCAGTTGTTTGGCTTGGACAAAGAGTGTGTTGCCGGCGTTGGCATTCGTGATGAAAGCAAGGTCAAACCACAGGAAGAAGATGGCAAAAAAATTCTACCGCTCCCCGATGGCAACTTTGCGACGATCTGTGATTTACAGACATTACTGGTTGGTGGGGAAGCATTCCGTGCACGGCAAAGTCACTATCTTATCGTTACCTATCAGGGGCGGTTTACAGCATTGGTTATGACCGGTAAAGGAAGTCTTGTCATGGTGGATGATACGTCGCCGAGCGCCTTGCCACCAGCGTTTATCGGTAGATCAAGAGAGCTGATTTCGGGCGTGCTGATCAATTGCACTGATTTGATATTGCAGTTGAATCTTGATGCTCTGGCAAAAGTTCCTGATTGGCTGGCCAGCCGGGAAAATTGTAAGCAAAAAGAACTGTTGAACAATGGGGCGGGACAATGACCAGTGAAGGACGCCTAACGGAAATTCGTGCTTTTTTGTTGCCGCTGTCGGTTGCTGACGCAGCAGGCGATGTCTTCTGCCTGTTCAGTCAGAACCAGGTTGTCGAAATCTTGGGGCGGCGGCCTATTCAACGAATTCCCTTTAGTCCGACATACCTGGTGGGCGTGGTGAACTATTTCGATCAGCTGTTGCCGGTCATCAGTCTTGACGAGTTGTGTAATCCGAAACAGCTCGGTTGTAATGGGGGATACCAGCAACTTGTGGTGATTCGTACAGGGACGGTTGATCCTGCTACCGGAGAACCTCTGAAAGCAGTTATTGTTTCCAGTACCAGGGTGCATCTGGCAAAATTATCCGCACAGGTACTGGCAACTAGCGTTGCCGGATCGGAAGCCCCGACTTCACTGAAGAACACAGGAATGTTGCGTGGATATTTCCAAAGGGAGTCCGGTGGTATCGCTTTGATCGATCTTAGTCGAGTGGTCCAGGGAACTCTCAGTAATGTCGTCCAGGCGGATTGAAGGCGGGAACCTTGAGAAGAGATTTAAGTGGTCGATGGTAGAGCAAAGCGTTCTTGATAATCAGGTCCGAGTCGTCACCAAAAGGATGGAGGGGGTGCGTTCCATTTCTCTGGGGTTTCTGATGGCGGCCGGCCCAATGGATGAACCGGAGGGCCGGAGCGGCATCGCTCATCTCACCGAACACCTGATGTTCAATGGGACGGGACGGCGGGACGCTGACGAAATTGCCCGGATGATGGATACAACCGGCGGTCAGGTCAATGGTTTTACCTCCAGGGATTATACCTGTTTTACTACAACAGTACTGGATGATTATCGAACCTACCTTATCGATCTCATGGGTGATCTTTTGCTGAATTCGCAGTTTGCGGAGAATGCAGTGCACCAGGAAAAAGAGACGATTGACCGCGAACTCAGTGCCCAGCTTGATCGTCCCGATGTGTGCGCCCACGAACGGTTGAAAGCGCATGTTTGGCAGGGACATCCATTAGGACGCCCCATCGGTGGCACCATTGCCTCGGTTGCCGGACTGCAGCAACGAGACGTAATCGACTTCCACGGTCGGAATTATCAGCCGCGCCGCCTGATAATCGCCGCCGCTGGCAACGTCAATCATCAAGATTTAGTAAGCAATGCCGCCGACGCCTTCTGGACGATGAAAGATGACGGGAAGATTGATGCAAGGCCTCCTCGCCCTCGTTTTTATGGTGGGGTAACGGTTAAATGCATGGGCGTCTCTCATGTGTATTTCTCCATAGGTCTAAAATCGGCTCCTTATACCGCCATGGAGCGGTATCTGATCCATCTGTTTGTCGTTATTTTGGGGGGTGGCTTGAGTTCTCGCCTGTTCAGAAAACTCCGGCAGGAATTGGGTCTGGTCTATGAGATTCATGCCGAATACCAAGCCTATCGGGATGACGGAGTGATTGTTGTTGAAGGATCCACCACACCTGAGTTGCTGCACACGGTGCTTTCCCAGATTTTTTTGGAGATCAAGGGGCTGGGGTTACAGATGTTGCCAGTGAGCGAAGAGGAGCTATGGATTGCCAAGATGCAACTCAAGGGCCGGCATATCATCGCCCAGGAAAATTCTCATACCTGTATGAGTAGTTTGGCCACGCAAGCCTTTTATTTTAACCGGTTTATTGATTCAGAGGAGATACTTTTCCAGATTCAGCAGGTTGATTTGGAACGGATGAACCATATAACCGCAAATATTCTCAGTGATGGATTGACTGATGCGGCAATAACTCTGGTCGGCCCGCCATGTGAACCAGTGTGTAATACAACAGCTCTTGAAAAGCTGCTTCGAGAGTTTCAATAAACCATATACATACAATAATTGGAGGACGGAAGTATGGCTTTGGACAATATCATTAAAAAAAATTGGATAGAAATTCAAAAAAAGAACACGGCTCCGGTCAACGCCATTGGCGTCAAGATCAATCCGAAGGATGAGAAGACCATGAGAATTTGGAAGGAAGAGGGCATCGACACTTTCGTTAAAAAATAAAGCAACGGCGAATGAGCGGAAAAGATGCTTACTCGTCGCTGTCGGTATTGTTTTTTAAGGATTTTGAATCGGGAAAGTGCGGAGATGATCGATAAATAATCGTCAACGACATTCTGAACAAGTTGAGTAAGGAGTCTCGGAGGTAGAATGGAAGAACAAAATAAACAAACAGGTGGGTTTGGCAACCCTTTCTCAGCATTGACCGATAAGTTTAACATTCAAGGCAAACTGATGTTAGCATTCTTGGTCATGATTGTCTTGACGCTTGCAGTTATTATCATCGCCACCATTTCACAGCGATTCGCCAAGAAAACCATCGACGAGCTGGTGCAGGTGCATGGTAAAATTGCTCATTTGAGTCTCGATACCGATAAATCACTAAAGATCATGAATGGGTACGAGAAGGATTTTCTTCTTAATTACTCGAAGATAGGTGTCGTTGATGCCAAGACCGAGTATCTGAATAAATTTATTGCTGCTGGTGCTGAAGCGTATCAGAAGTTGTACGACATCCAACAGATCACACCCGATGCGCAGGAAAAGGGTGCTGCCCAGAACGCTATAGAGGCCATTAATAACTATCTGGCGGCATTCATTAGCACCGTGAACATTCTGGAGTTACGGGTGAACCCAGAATTTGGTGAATTATCCAAACTGCAGCAGACCGTTGATGCCCTACGGAAATCTGTGAGTGCGATCGATTCATCAAAAGTGCAGATTCTGTTTCAAAACGTTCTTTATAGAATGCAAGAATATCTTTTGCTGCCGGAAAAAGTGACCAGTGACAAGGTGCTGGCCGACACTAAGGTATTTGTTGATACCATAAAATCATCTAACTTGGCCTCAACCGTTCAAACCAGCTTGTTAGGCCAGGTCGGAGATTTTACCAAATGGTTTACCGGGGTGACCAAAACCGACGAAACTATCAGGACTAGAATTATTGCGTATCAGGAGGCGGTTAAGCAAGCCGATCCGGTTATCCAGGCCTTTCTCTCTAGCGCTATTGCCAACGAAACGAAGGCGGTTGGTCGCATGGAGCAGACTGCCAGTCAGGTGCAAAAAATTGTTATTGGTGTTGGGCTTGTCGCCGTTCTTCTCGGTCTGTTGATCGCCTTTGGCCTTGCCAAGGGCCTAACTAGGCAGATTAACCATATCAAGGATCTGCTTGGTGAAATGGGTATGGGAAACTTTACTGCCCGCACCGAGGTGGTCAGTAGCGACGAACTTGGCCAGATGGCAACCGCGCTCAATGCTATGCTCGATAACATCACCCTCCTCATTCAGAGCCAGGAAGAACGTGACTCTATCCAGGAATCCATTATGAAACTCATGGTTGAGATCAGCGATCTTACCCAGGGCGATTTGACGGCCCGCGCTGAAGTGACTGAAGATATGACCGGTGCTATCGCGGACTCCTTTAACACTATGGCCGAGCAGTTTGGTGATATTGTTCGCCAGGTAAAGACGGCAACCCTTTCTGTTGATGAAACGGCTTCGGATGTATCGAAATTAACGGTCGATCTCGCCACCAAGAGTATCGATCAGACTAAACAGGTTAACTTTGCGATCCAGGCTATTAACGATATGGCCGAATCGATCCGGCAGGTATCTCAAAACGCGGCAAAATCTGCTGAGGTTTCGACAGCTTCGCGAGCCAATGCCCGCGCTGGAGCTGAGGCGGTTGAAAAAACCAACCTCGCTATGGATGAGATTCGTGAGCAGATCAACGAAACAGCCCGTTCCATTAAACGGTTGGGTGAGAGTTCGATGGAGATTGGTAACGTCGTTGAGATCATCAATAATATTGCTGACCGAACCTCCATCTTGGCTTTGAACGCATCTATTCAGGCGGCGATGGCGGGTGACGCGGGACACGGATTTGCAGTTGTCGCCGAGGAGGTTCAGCGCCTGGCTGAGAGTTCGAGTAACTCGACCAAGCAGATCGATTTACTGGTAAAAAGCATTCAGTCTGAAATCAAGGATGTTAGTAATCGTATGGATGAGAGTATCAGCAAGGTTGTGCAAGGCTCTCAGCTTGCTGACGGTGCTTACGGAAAGCTGCAGGAGATCGAGTCGGTATCCAATAGCTTGGCTGATCTTATTGAATCCATCACCCAGGCCTCAGCACAACAGGTACAGATGTCTGAAGGAGTTGTTGAGAATATGGTGGCGGTTGGCGGTGTTAGCGATGAAACCTCTCGTGCTTCGCAGGAAACGGCAATCTTGATGGACCTGCTGAATAAGACGGCACGCGGCTTACGCGAGTCTGTTGAGGTGTTCAAGGTCGAGAGTGCCCAGGCCGTGTAATTGATTGATGCCTTCGTTGTTTATGACGCTTACATTCTGAATTAACAGGAGAAATATATGCTGAAACAGCAAACCATAGCCAGCCTGCTGGTGCTATTTTTTGCCATTGTTCCTACTCATGCTCTCTTTGCAGCCGATGGAAATATTAAGTTTGGTATTAGCTCCAGTAAGAGTGGCAGCTTTGGCAACGTTGGCACCAGTACCAAGAACGGGGCTGAACTGGCACAACAGGAGATCAACGCCGAGGGTGGGTTGAAAATAGGGAATAAGGCGTATACCATCGAGTTGGTATATGTGGATAACACCTCGAGCAGGTCGTCCGCCACCGACAATGCGATAAAGCTAATAAGCCAGGATCAGGTCATTGCCATTATCGGGCCGCAGAGCAGCGACAGAGCCATTGCTGTTGGCGAAGTCGCCAACTCATTTAAAACACCTATGGTGACCCCATGGTCCACCTCGCCTCTGACGACTTTGAACCGGCCTTATGTTTTTCGTATGGCAATTTTGTACGATATTCAGGCAATGGCCACTACCAAGTTTGCGGCCAAGGAGTGGAAGGCGGCAAAGGCGGCCATTCTTTATGATGAGGTGAGCCCGTATCCTTCTGGTATGGCAAAGGCCTTCAAAGCGACCTTTGAAGGCGTGAATGGACAAGGATCGGTTACCGCTTTGGAAACATTTCGAACTGGTGATACGGATTTCAGCAAACAATTAACCGCTATCATTAATTCCGGAGCAGATTTTCTTTATACCCCGCAGCATTATGAGGAAATTCCTCTCATTGTGCAACAGGCCAAAAAAATGGGTTGGAAGAAACCGATTACTGGATCTAATTCCTGGTCGGGTGGTGATCTGATGGGAAAATGCGGAGATAACTGCAAAGGTCTTTTTTTCACCGGAAATTTTGCTGCAGGCGGTGCTAAGGGCAAGGCAAAGGAATTTGTCGATAAGTATCAGAAGGTTTACAACAAAGTGCCTGATGAAGTTTCAGCGCTTACCTATGATGCGGTCAAACTTATTGCCCAGTCACTCAAGGATACCGGCGGATTAACAGGTAATCTTCTTCAGGATCGAACAAAATTGAGGGAGCAGCTTGCTGCGACGAAGAAATTCGAAGGCGCCACTGGTGCCATGGGGTATCATGGCAACGGGGACCCCAGCAAATGTGCTGTTGTGATTAAAATTGATGAGAATGGTCTGTTTACTACCTACGAAACGGTCTGCCCATAATTGTAATTAATTTCCTTATGATAATGCCCATGGCTATGCCGGGGGCATTATCATAAATTTGCCTTTTCCTATAAGAAAAAAAGCCTCCTGTTTTGCGGATCGTTGAAAAATGCGAAAAGGAAGTTTCATGAACAACACACCCTGTCTTTGCCATGCGAAGATGAATGCAAGATCATCTCGTATGGTTCCCGAGTACCGCTGAAAGCTATTTTTTGAACTGAACGGCTCCCTCAATATTTTGTTGAGGCCGTGTACAGCGTTATGCAGTCTAACAAACTGTTGTGGCAGTGAAATCCCCTGGTGGGGGTTACTCATATTTTAGCAACCAATATCGCAAATACCTATTGCGTTTGCCGTGAAGGCTTCAATCTCTCAATGAAATGAGACTGTCTATCTGCTCCGAGTATCTTTCCCCTGTTGTACGATGATCATTGCCGGCAGAATAATGAGGATGCCGATCATGGTTTTCAGAGGTGGTATTTCATGGTGCAGGAACCACTCGATCAGGATGATCAGTGGCGGATAGAGGTAGGAATAGGCCATTACTCGGGTCGGACCGAGGTGGAGGGTGGCCCACTGGGAAATGAAAAAGGTGATGATAGTGGTGAAGACGGCAAGGTAGGCGATGCCCATCCAGACTTTGGCCGAAATCGATGTCCAGTCTGTTACCGTCAATTTGGTGCATGCGAAGAGCATGAGCCAGAGGCAGCCGGTTACCAGAATCCAGAAGGTCATTACGGCCATGGGCTCGCCGCGGTGCAGGAGTTTGACCAGCGGCATGTACAGGGCCATCAATAAGCATCCTGCAAAAAAGAGCAAATCACCCTGGTTGAGTTGCATCCTCAATAACTGTTGTATATCCCCTTCAAAGATGACCCATATTGCACCGGCCATGGCAAACACCAAGGCCAGAAGGCGATAACTCCCCAAGCGCTCCCGTAGAAGAAACCAACTGTACAGTCCTGATATCCCAGGAACGGTAGTGAAAATAACGCCGGTATGTAGAGGAGTGGTGACGCGGAGGGAGAGAAACATCAGCAAGAAAAAACCAACCAGCGCAGCACTGATAAGACTGTAACGAAGCAGAGCGGCCGGTCCGGGATATGCCAAGCTAAACTTACGACCAACATACGGTGCAAAAAGCAGGGTGGCCAACAGGAAACGCATCAGGGTCAGGGCCACCGGGTCCATAAAAGGGGTGATGGCCTTGCCCACCGTGAACGAAGTGGAGACCAGGATGGCGGAGAGCAACATGCAGCCGTGAATCAGCCAGAGCGGATAGGTGCGGCTCCGTCCGCTGCTTTCCGTCATCGCAGCAGTTGCGACAGGAGTTGGTGCAGCTTGCCGTTACTGGCGAGAATCTCCGCCAGAAAAGGGGAGTAGTCACCACCGGAAAAGTCGCTGACGCGGCCTCCCGCCTCTTCAACCAGCAACCATCCGGCCGCAGTATCCCAGAGTTGTAGGTTGATTTCATAAAAACCATCAAGACGTCCGCATGCCACATAGGCCAGATCCAGAGCTGCGGCTCCGGCTCTGCGGATATCTCTGACCTTGGCGATCACTGTTTCCAACTGCCGCATCACCCCCGAGAGGGTTTGGTCAAGTTCATAGGGAAAGCCGGTACCAATGAGGCCCTCAATGAGATGTTGCCTCCCGGTAACTCTGATGGAGCGGCCGTTCAACCAGGCACCACCTCCCTTGGTGGCACAGAACAGTTCATCGAACATCGGTGCATAAACAGCTGCAACCAACGGTTGGTTTTGCTCGATAAGGGCGATGGACACCGCGAAAAACGGGAAGCCGTGAGCGAAATTGGTGGTGCCATCCAGCGGATCGACAACCCAGAATCGGCTTTGAGGTGCTTGTTTGTGGGTAGCCGTTGATTCTTCCGTCATGACGGGTAACTCAGGGGTATCTTCCTTAAGAAGGGCGATAATTGCAGCCTCTGCTGCCAAGTCAGCCTCAGTCACCAGATTGATGGTGCCCTTCATCGTGACGGTATGGGGTCGATCGTAACGCTCCTTGATTATATTGCCTGCTGTCAGCGCGGCCCGGCAGGCGGCGCTCAGGAGTCGGCCGTACTCAATATTGGCGCAGTTGGCGGCAGGGATCTGTATTCTGTCCATTTTCTGCGCTGTTTTGAGGCTAGAGGGCACAATCATGGTCATTCCGTATCCTGCCAGATTGATAGCGCACTTTTGTACACCTGGGAACGGGGAAGGTCAAGATCGGCGGCAATGCAGCGGACAGCATCCTTCAGGCTTGAGTGGAGTTCGTCGCGATACCAAAGGAGAAGGTCGTCAATATTGTCGGGTTTCTCAACAGGGTGGGAGTCTGCACCCTGGACAATCAGAACCAGTTCGCCTTTGACGCCGTTCTTAACGTGGTCGTTGAGGAAGGAAAAAGAACCGTAAAGGCATTCCTCATGGATTTTGGTCAACTCGCGGAACAGTTGCGCGGGGCGATCACCGAAAACAATCTCCATATCGGTTAAGGTGGAGCTAATGCGATGTGGTGATTCATAAAAAATGAGTGTAAAGGGCAGGGTGGCGATACTGCGGAGATACTTTTGCCGCTCAGTTTTATTTGCCGGGAGAAAGCCACCAAAGAAAAAACTCGTTTGAGTCAACCCGGCAATGGATACTGCCGCAGTAATTGCTGACGGGCCGGCAACAGCAACAATCTCGATACCAGCCGCTCTCGCCTTATTGACAAGGACGGCGCCGGGATCCGAGAGGGCCGGTGTCCCGGCATCAGACACAAGGGCTATATGTTTGCCTGCCTGCAGCATCTGCAGGAGTTGTTCCGCCTTTTCCTGTTCCTTTTCCCGGAAGTAACTGGTCAGTGGTGTTGTGATTTGCAGATGTCGACAGAGGTTTTTTGTATGCCGGGTGTCTTCGCAGGCAATTAGATCAACAACGGTTAAGGTCTCGATGGCCCTACGGCTAAGATCCCCAAGGTTGCCGATTGGGGTTGCTACCACATACAATCGACCCTTTTGAGTGTTGTCTTTATTTTCGGGAGAGATTTGATGCATAATATGAAAATCTACCTTCTATTAAATATAGCTGTCGTACAGGTGTGAAAACACCAGCATTTAAAGCGGTTAGCATTTTGCAAGCCGTTGGTTGGTCAATCGCTGGCACGGAATACGCTAAGAAAGTCATGCAAAATTTAAGATAGAGTATCACTAGTGTCCGGTTCGTGTAACTATTTTGTGCTGCAAATCGTTGGTTTTTTAATCATAAATAAGCAATAAGTCCTGTCTTAAATCGATTTGAAAATCAATGCTCTTCCCGGCGCTCTTCTAGAAACATCCTATAGGGGGTGCATATGTATATAGGTATATAGGAACAAGTATTTTTCCACTGGTTTTGGATTTTATACCACTGCTGGTCATTCGCCGTTGCGTTGCTAAATATTGCAGCAACTTAACAGTCGGGAAAATCACTGCCTCGATCAGGTTCACTGCATGGCTTTTATCTCAATGAAATTATGAGGAGAGAGACTCTGGTCATCGAGTCCTGCCTGTGGACACTGAGCAGCAAGTTATTACTAGGCCCCGCGGCATGGTATGCCGATCAACTTGGTGCCTCTACAGCAAATTTATTCGAATAAAGAAGCCCTTGGCCTCCGGCCAAGGTCAGAGTTCATAGGCTTTGCCGTATGAACGACTCATTGCTATTACCAAGTTGAGTTGTCCCCACAACGCAACGAAAGGAGAAGCAATGAGCCGTTTTCGGAAGTTATCACAAACGATATGGCACTGCCAGTATCATATAATTTTTGTTCCGAAGTACCGATTCCGAATATTGATCGGAGAAGTAGCGCAGGAAACTGAGCATTGTATACGGGCCTTTGTCGAACAACAAAAAGGGGAGGTGGTTGAGCTGAATATTCAGATTGACCATGTCCATTTGCTTGTCCTGGTTCCCCCGAAAGTATCGATATCAAATTTTGTTGGAACACTGAAGGGTCGAACAGCGATCCGTGTGTTCAATAAATTTCAGAAGCTGAAGCAGAGACCCTATTGGGGTAATCATTTTTGGTCCAGAGGATATTGTGTTGATACCGTTGGACTCGATGAAGAGATGGTTAGAAAGTACATAAAGTATCAGGAAAAAGAAGAACGTCGGCACGAGCAACAAGGACGACTATTTTGACAAGGGATGGGGACAACTCCCTTTGCCCCTTTAAGAGGCAAAGCAATTCATCCCCTTTTAGATGCACGAGAAGATGTGCAGAGCTGGAGAATTGGCCCGGAATTTGACATCTGGTACTCGGGGCGCCCTTTGTGTCAAATGAAAGCTGAAGATTTTGATAAGAAATTTGAACTTGGCGAAGATTTAACGAACGACCTTAATTTTTCAAAAGCTCGCCGACCCAACAGATGAATTATAAAAACCGGGGTCAATTGTCCCCGGTTTTTCCATAGAAGCCCATCAGCCAAAGCTTTCAAAGCTTTTTGTTATTTTTTCAAAAGCCTACTTCATGGCATTTTTCGGAAAGAATTTGGCCTAAAACATGGAGTTTCACTACACGGGTTGAGCCGGAACCTGGGGGGTGATTTTCTGGTATCAAAACCCGCGCCGGCAATCGGCCCGGGTTGAATAAAACGGTATCATTAATCGAGATCCGGATCACCTGGCCAGCTGCTTTTTGATACCACCTATCGCACCCGCCGACTTTCGATACCAGGTGTTTCACATTGTGGCACTAATGCAGCCAAAGTTACAGTATTTCCTTAATATCTTTATTGTCTCCGTACTCTTCTGCAACAGTTTCAATCAAACTATCGATATTTATATTACCTCCTCCACCTAATTTCAATGTTCTGATAGCTTCGACCCATTGACCTTTACCTGATTGGCCCAGATTAATTAAAGATAAATCCCCACCTGCCGCTATCCATATTTGATTATCTCGCAATCCTCCTGGATAAAGCTTACGCATAATTTCAACTAGCTTTTCTTCTCGGGTGCGTTCGATGGTGGCATTTGAATAATCCAGTTGCTCCAGCAGGCCGAACAGGAAGGCGGCTACGTTGGCCGAGGCGTATGGCTGGGAGCCTTTCCCGTCCATTTGTCCTTTATCGTCCACAAGATCGGAAATTCCGCGAAGTAGCAGGGTTTTAACCAAGGGCCGCATGCGACAGACTTCCAGAAAGCCGAGGCCTTCCATTTCGATGGCGAGGGCATGGCTGGCGTTTTGTTTAAGGAATTGATGAAGGTCTGAATCAATGGAATCATCTACCTTTTCACCAGAAGCAATGGTGCCTGTGTAGGTGCTGATGATGGGAGCAAATTCCGGGTTCAGTAGCTTCTCCGTTGTTTGTTTCCAGGCTTCGCTTTTTGCATACTGACCGGCCAACCGTTCCAGCGCATAAGTGGAAGCACCAAATTGTGGCCGTGGTTTAAAATTGTTTTTTTCGGCCTTTCCGCGCTCGTAGGCATAAACGTCCCGGCCGATGACAATGTCTCCTACTTTTACATCCTTCAGTCCACCGGCAACACCTGCAAAAAAGGCGTATGCGGGATCAAAATGGGCGATGGCGCGTTCCGTTTCTATGGCGGCATTGACATTGGTCTGATCGGTCCGGGCAACAATCACTTCAAGAGTTTCACCATTGCATTGGTAGGTACCTTTAGTATAGTCGGTGCCGGTTTCAGGGTGTACTATCGGCTTGATGTTATTTAAATACTGCTCGACGGCTATGCGCTCTACTTCCAGCGCGGTGAGGATGAGGATAGGGTTCTTCATAAAGTGTCTTGCAAATTCTTTAGTATTTCATTTCCGTTATAAGTTTCCCGCATTTTCTTGACTAGCTTTTTTACTGTGGGTGACCCATTATTACGCAATATTCGAACAGCATGACTCCATTTTTCACGACCAGAGCCAGATGTATAAAGTTGTGACAAGTCACCACCTGCACTTTCCCAAAGACCATTTTGTTCCGGGCCACCGGGAAACAGTTTAGATGCAATTCCCGAAAACTCATTCCACCATTCCTCTGAACTGATAGCATCTCGTTTCAATCCACTGGCAGAAAGTTTGAGGCGTTGCCAAAACCCAAGTAAATGGCTACATTGCAATAAGACTGGTATCAAGTCCTTTCTATGAGAGCGATTATCGTACAGATAGTCAACTACCGTTTCCCATCTGTTTTTAGAAACAAGCCGACCAAATTCTTCCGCTTCTGATGGTGTAAACTGATTGTGCAGTATCAACTGCTGTGCGTGATATTCTCCTAAACCAGGCAGCACATCGTACAGCCGCAGTTTCTTGGTGACCGGAATGATTTTACTGCTGATAACATGCTTTTGCACGTTCTGCGATTGCACTCCGTTTTTCAATTCAGCTTCGAGGTCGTTGAAGTTTAATTTGCCGGTGGCGAGGTCATCGATCAACTCGAGAAGCGTTGCGGTAATGAACCCGGAACGTGCTTTCTCGGGAAGCTCATGCCAGATGGACGCCCGCTGAGGATAATCTTTCAGGGAGCTATACTTTCCAATGCTTATTGCATTTAGAAGACTTCCGCTAAACGAATTTTCAGCCAGCAGGTGATCGAGGATTTCGAACAGAGTGTGCTGTGGGTTGGAAATGCCCGACCACACTTCATTGCCTAGTTCAATGGCTGCTTCCCAGCACCGCTGCCAACCTTCGCTCGCAATATCGATTCCTTTCAGGAGATTGTTGTTTCTGGCAATCAACTTTCCCGCAATATGGTACAACCTGGTATCCGTTTGACCGGCTGCTATAGGTACAAACAAGCTTCCTTTGATGCTTTCGGACAGGGCTTCTAGTGCTACGGTATGATCTTCATCTGTGTCGATACGCAACTGGACTTCGATGGCCTTTTCTGCAGAATAACACTGCGCGGCCACTTTCGCGTGTAGCAAAAGCCAGTCTTTTTGTTCGGCCATATGCAGCACAGCTTCAGCTACTGCTATTTCCAACTTTGGAATTTTTTTGGCCAATTCATTTTCAGCATCATCTGGCAACCAGGAAGTGTGTTCAGCGATCAACGTAGGTTCATTTTTCATCCATTCCCACAAAATGGGGGCATCGCTGGGTTGTAGTTTTTTCAGCTGGATATTTACATAGTCCAAAACAGTGTTGACCCACCAGTTTTTTGTTTTGGCTTCCAATGCTTTTACCAGCACAACACCGCACTCTTTCGCTTGTCTTCCTTGAAGCAGATGTTTGGTGAGCCAGTCACGCACCGCATCCGAAGCGGAAGTTATTGCATCCGGGAAGCCTTTCCAGCTTTGGTATATGAGAACCATGAACATATTTACCGTTGCATTGGGAATGGCTTGAAGAATAGCAGTCATGAGCCTGTTTTTGCCTTTGATTCCAACCCCTTCATTGGGACTAATTTGCGAAATAAAATGAGCCAATACCAACAAGTAGTTAACCCCAGGGTCCTTGTCGATTTGGTGATAGACTTTACCATAATCCTCAAGCCGGTTGAGCGTTTCCATGGAGTCAATTATCGGGGCAAAATCATCGAGCAAGATTTCAAAGGGAGCTGCCTTTTTTGCATCTCCTACCAGCCAATATGCGGCTGATGATTGCAAGGTCTGTGATTCACCCGGACCAAGTACACGAAAGGAATGCCGTTCCCATAGGGTTTTAGAGTCTTCGGGAATGTAGAGCAGGCTGAGGTATTCGTTTTTAACATAAGAGGGTCCGAATGCTGCTCCGATTTTTAGCATTTGCTTTACTCTGATGGGTAACTTGGGCCAGATTCGGGCCACCCATTCCCAGTAGCCTTCCTCACCCAACCAAACAAATGGCTGGTTTTGCAGCAAGGCATTGGTTGCGGCTGCTTCCCTCCCATTCACTGCTACTGTTAACGTCATAGCTTCCTGGGATTGGTGCTCCAGTGGGGTCATTTTCTCTTCTTTTTGAATGCCAGGCAGGTGATATTGAAACAAGTTACTGAGGTTGCGCACTCGGTACAAGTCAGCTTTTGGGATAAATAGGGCGTGCGAAAACACCCGTCCAGAACGTAGCCCTGGACTCTTATCGGGAAATGTTTTAATCAGCAGAAAATGATCTTCGGCAAAGAAACCACGCACCACGGGACTGGACAAAACCCCTCCTTCAGGTCGGTCGGCCAAATCGGTGTAGCCGCTTACCCTTCTAAACAGCTCGTTTTTTTCATCGGAAGCAACAAGCATATCGTGCCCGGAGGTTTTTCCCTGCACTTCTCCGTATATGGCCTGGTGGATAACAATCATAGACTCAGGGCTTTTTCGATAAGGCGGGTCAGGTCTTTTTCCTTCGGACTGTCGTCCAGTACCAGATAGCCGAAATTTTGAGGCATCTCGTCTAGGTATTTGTCGCGGGCCTCATCAGTTTTCAGCGGGAATTCCTGTGCGGATACTCCAACGATCTTGAATGCTCCTGGCAACCAGTTAGCCGTAATGAACTGAGTGAACAGCGGCATCTTCTGCTGCAAGATTTCTTCCGGTGTCGAATCGGTGTTCAGCTCGTCCCAGCAGGTTAATACAATAAGTAATCGAGGTGTATCAATGGGTTCTTTCATGCCTGTGCCGCGTGCGTGCAGCAGCACTTGCACTAGCTCAATGAATTGGGATTGATCGGATGTACCGAAGATTGGGTTATTCGTTTCTTTCGAGTTTTTTGCCGCATACCCCTTCTTGCTTAAGTCGAAGCGGTGTTCAATTACTGATGGGCGAATGAAGAGGATCCATCGGTCGTTTGTTTTTGCCCGATTAATCCACGTTTTTTCGTATTCCATCAGTGCAACGAGATCGCGTACCTGCTCCCCTCCATAATCTTTGCAATGCAACACAAATTCCTGCCCTTCATGAATGACCGGTATTTTCACCTCTAGGTTATCGGTAGCAGGAGTCGATTCCGTTTCTTTCCCGTCAGCCAATCGATCGTAGGCGCTTTTGATGCCATCGATGTTTTCAGGTGCGGAAGCCAATTGCAGCTTTCCTTTTTTATCTATTAGGCGACCGTATAATTGGACTATAAAAGTGGTTTTCCCCGATCCGGGCGGTCCGATGATCAAGATCTCGTTATTTGTTGCCATAGCTGCCTCGGTATAAAAAGAAAAAATCATTTGTCTGAATGGCTGCGGGTGTGATGTGCAGAGGCTGCGGGTTGGCTAGTTGGTTGAGCACTGTTTTTGCCACGCCAATATTATTGACATGACAAAGCTGGTCGGAATCGGATTTCGAATAATTGCTGATCTCCAGTGATACGGCTCCGGGAAAGGTTTCAGACAGACTTCGCCTGATGGCCGCCGCAATATTTCCACGCATCTGCTCGGCTAGGTCAGCTTTCGACCATACGATCACCACCGGTCTGCCCCGCAGTCCTCTTTTCAACTGTTCGGCTAATTGAACGATGTCGCGCTTCGCCTTTCATCGCTGCTCGATAATTGCCTCGCAGTCCACAAACAACAGGAATGCATTGGCGCTGTCATAGATCCAGCGGGCATTTACAGCAGCAGGGTCGTTCACGTTATCCGCCCATTTTGAAAATACTTCGCCTGATGAGTCAGCAAACAAAATGTCGTGTAAAAAACCATCGTGGCGTAGCGCCAGGTGGTAAAGGCTGTAAAAATCCTTATCGGAAGGCGTGGCATCGGGATTTCTGACTGTCCCATCCTCCTGAACTTGCAATGTTTTCGCCTGCAACTCCCACCCGTTCAACGTGTAGCTTCCCGCAAAATCCCAGTTTTCGATGCGCTTGCCGTTGAACAAGAGCGAGTACAGCATGGCGAGGTGGGTGGTTTTTCCCGCCCCGGACGATCCTACCAAACCGATAATCCTAGGGGTACCTCGGTGCGTCAAAAGGTCGAGCTGTTCGGGCCGCAACCATTCTCCCGTCCATGGAATGGACGTAGCTGCACCTGACTTTTTCGTAGTTTTAATCGGTGCTTCTACTGCTCCTGCTTTTAAGAAAAACTGACATTTCTCGTGCAGTGGGCCAGCAAGTTCAAGACAAAAATCGTCAGGTGCATAGCAGCCTTTTTTAGTACATCTTCGCTTTGCCATGTCTCGCCTTATTTATCAGTTGCCAGTTTTTGCGCTTGTAACCCGTGAAACAACCACACAGCCAGATCGGATATCGTCAGTTTGGCTTTTTTATCGATACCCGTTTCTATGAAAAAATCGGTGATCTCACCCGACTGCACGACATTGGCCCACGCAGTGAGCAAGGGTTTGCGTTGGTCTCCTTGTGCTGTACATTCTTTCAATGCTGATTGAATGTCCTCCTGCAGGCTACTGCTATCCTTTAACCAGTCGGTGAGTTGGTGTTCTTCTGCTGTCTGTTCCCCGTGCACGTCTTTCAGCGTTTCTCGCAACAGGTAATCCACGCTTTCCGGGTAAATAGCCTCCACTTGTTCGGCAAGGTCAAACGCCATGCAAACGGCCGCGTTCAATTGGTCAAGGCTGTGGTAACTAGTGTTCAGCGAACGAGAATACAGCGATTGCTTCCACCACAGGAGCTCGCTGCGCTTGTTGTTTGCTGTGATGCTATTGGCGAAGGAACTACTCAAGGCTTCAAAAAAAGGTTGAAGCTGGGCGAAGTAAATGTCCAAGCTCTTTTGGATGGAGGTAGAAATAGAGGTGAGTGATTGGACTTGTTTTGCTAATGCAGAGTTGACCACTTCGGTAATGCCTTGGGCCGCTGTTAGAGACATGAAATGAAAATATTGCCAACTACTATGGTTACTAAACCCATTTGGGTTTGCTCCTCCTCCAGCTTGTGAAGAATAAGCCGAATGCACATTAGCATCGAGTAAGTGCTTCGTTAGAACTTCTTGATCTAATTGGGCCGCTTTCACCCCCGAAATAGAAATCTCAGCTCCTTTAAATTCATTTGCCTGAAGTTTGTGGTTGATTCCCCATGCGGCCCGTCCATTTTTTTCCGTTCTGTCGGCCAACTCCTGTAAAAAACCACTGATCACGCTCTCCTCCGAATCAAGCTGATAATGCCCGATCACATCTCGGGCTGTCAGCCAGACCAGCGCTGTCGTAGCCGCATCATCTTTCGATAGCTGGCTCAGCGATTCTAGGATCACTGCCCGTACGTAGGTGGTAGATTTATCCATGGTGGCAGTCACACTGTTCTTAAAAGCAGGCCACTTTTTGATGATGATCGTTTCCACCTGCTGCACCACCTGGTCACTGTCTTTTACCTTCGGGTCGAGCGCCACTAGGGTATAGGGGATGATATCGGCCCTTGTTTTTCTTGTTGTTAGGTATTTTTCAACTTCTTTCACAGCCTTCTTCAGGCTATCAATGTTTTCTTGGACATCAGTTTTTATGTGCTGTTCGTTAAGGTAGGTTTGTAGTATTGATTCAGTCATTCAAAATCGTTCCTTTTTTTTTGTCCAATAAATAGGATGTTGAAGATTGTTATGTATTTTTAACAAGTTATTGTCCGGTTGCCGGATATCTTCATTGAGTCGAGCCGACCGGTTTCCTGGCATGGAGTATCTGAAAAAAATGAGCGATGCCAAAAGTCAACATTCTTCCAATATTATTTCACTTGATAGATAGTCGATTTTATCCCTATTTACTGAATACCGTATAAGAAAATGAATGTCGTTAACCTATTTTAAAATATTGAAAAAATAGCCAGATGAAATTTACAAAAGCTTCGAGAGGAGTTGGGAGGGAAGGGGTGACGGGAAGAGACTATGGGGTATAATCAGCGAGAAGCGATTACTCTCGTATCAGATACAAGGTTCGGCTATGTCTGAATTAGTTTTTTGGTGAAAAGAAGACCATTTTTCCCATTATTGCTTGAAAAAATTTCTATCTTTGCTTGGCTTACTCCTACACGCGCAGAAAGCGCCAGTTGAATAATTCCTCTGGATATCCAGCAGGGAGCTTGATTGTTAATACTGGGGCACAAGACGAAAAAAGCCACTTGGCTAGATGTTAGCTAAGTGGCTAAATTATTGGTGTGCCAGGCAGGATTCGAACCTGAGGCCCATGGCTTAGAAGGCCGAACAGATTGCGTGTTCCTTTGGTTTATTCTGCTGCGACTCGTTTAAGGGCTTTATGCGACAGGGTAGCAATAGGGTAGCAAAACGAAAAAAGCCACTTAGCAGAGACCACGCTAAGTGGCTGATATTTATGGTGAACGAGGCGGGATTCGGACCCGCGACCTTTGGCTTCGGAGGCCAACACTCTATCCAGCTGAGCTACTCGTCCTTAATCAGGATTGCGGACCTTTCATTACCATACAATCCCCTCTGTTTCTACCTTAAAGTGTCTGCTGTCAACCGATGAACTATAAGGGGTACGATTCCCTGTCCGGATTCTCTGGGCCCGTAAACTCGGTCAATCCGTTGGAGGAGGTTCCTGGGTGTTGATCCGGTTGATCTGCAGACCCGAATCCCAGAGTGCATCAATAAGTTCGTCCATTTTTTCTCCCTGCACCTTGAGGGTCACTAGCTGATGCTCTTCACTGAAGTCTGGATATACGGTTATTCCCAGGATGGTCATCTCGTACTTTTTAAAAAGCTGCAGCATTATATAGAAGGATGCCGGCTTGTGGTCTATCTTCAGTTCGATCCGCGCTCCGGGTTTTTTCGCGCCGCTGACTTCCAGAAAAGCGTCAAAGATATTTGTCTCGGTAATGATACCGGCAAGTTCTTCATCCTGCATCACCGGAAGTGCGCCAATTTTATGGATCCGCATCAGCAGGGCGGCTTGCTCAAGGGGCGTTGAAGGTTCGACGGTCATCGGAGATCGGGTCATGACATCTTCGGCATTGAACCGACCGGCTTGGTCAAGGGTTTCGGGACTGATACTCGGGTCAAAGATAGAGGGTATGGCCCTGAAAAGATCCTCGCGGCTGATGATGCCCACAAGTTTGCCGTTGTCCACCACCGGGACCTGGCGGATACGGTTTTCTCTCATGATCTGTTCAACTTCGACGATCGGTTGCGAGCTATTGACAGTGAGGACATTGCTGGTCATCCAGAGTTTGACGAACATGGCGGTGCTCTTGGGTTATTTTGTTAGCGGGGTTGCGATAATGCCTACTTTGGCTTTGTGATCGATGACCGTAAGGAGATCTTGCAGCTGGAACTGGATGTTTGACAGGGTTCTCTCCAGGACCATACGGCTGTTGCCGATGCGTATCTCGGTGCCTGCAAACACCTTGCCGCTAACAGCGATGGTGCACTGCAGGGCATGAGACAAACCTTTGTCGACTGATTTTGCAGAGTCAGGGCAAATCAGGTTGAGATGGGCCAGTTTGTGTTCGTTTTCTTTCAGCTCAACCGTCAGCTCATCAAGCTCATCGGATGCTGCTTCTCGGCCGAGGCGCATTCTCAAGGTCTTGATCTCTTTTACCTGCTCGTCGACAATTCGTTTTATGTCAAAATACCGCTGCAGTTGTTCCGGCGAGATGGCGGCGGCGATCAGAGACGGGTCAGCGCTGTCCGATCCGACGGTTCCGGTTGTAATCGACCCGGCTGCCACTACCTGAGAGTGAACGATTCGGGATGAAGAGTCGCAGCGGATATTGCCGTCGGCATGCATGCGGCAAAAGTAGGCGCTTTTTCTTAGGATGATTGATCCCCCCGCATATATTCTTCCGTGCTCAACGATGTGGATGTCGATATCCCTCTTGGCATGGATATCGGAAAGCTCACCGATCAAGCCGATCTTGACCACCACATTGCCGTCCGATTTGACCTGGGCCTTTTCAATGGTGCCGGTGATCAGGATGTCACCCAGGGCATTGACCTTGAATTTTGGTTTGATCGAACCCTTGATTTCAAGGGAATCGTTTGAGTTGATATTGCCGGTCTGGAAATCGACATCTTGAGCAATGACCTGTCTGGAGCAAACCTTGACAGAACCATCGGATACCTTGGAGAGTACGCCCGAGCGGGTAGCGCGGATTTCACCGGTTGCCTCGTTGTAGGCGGCATCGTCAGTAACGTTAAGGGTGATATCCTGGCCAGGTTCCTGCGCAACTGCGGCACCGAAGATGTCTTTGCCCGGACTTCCAGCCGTGGGGGGGATCTTGACAGCAATGAGCTGATCCTTGCTGACCCCGATAAACATATTTCGTTCCCGAAAGTCTATTTCACCGTTGCCCATTACTTTACCGGGCAGGGGGCCGATATCCATTTCAAAGCGCAGCCAGGCATCCTTTCCTTTGACTGGCAAGGTGCCCATGGCGATGACCGCCTGTTGTGGTCGCTGCTCCTTGGCGGTATTCTCCAGGCATTGTCCGGCTGCGTGCGGCAGACGGCCAAACAAAATTTTTTCTTCATCAAGAATGTGCAGAAGCGTATCCTGATCGGGGAAAGGCAGATTAGGAGGTGTCGGTCTGAGGCAAAGAATGGCCTGCATTCGATTCGGAGTGACCTTGATCAGCTTATCGATGCTGAGGGTGCGTTGTTCAATAGAATCTTTTTGGGTGGTGCTGATCAACGGGTAGCCGCTGGCAGTGGCTATCAGTTGCTCCTTCTCTTCGTCGTAGATCACATGGTCGCCGGGGAGAAGAACGTATTCCGGGGGGAGCGGACACAAAGAGATTTCCTGACCAAAGACGTCTTTTCCAGGCTGAAAGGCCGACGTGCCAATTTGGGCGAGAACATCTCCCGGACGGACAAGGGGTGCAAGAATGGCTTGGGATTGTTGGCTTTCTCCATTTTCATCGCTTTCTTCGATGGTTACGGAGTGGGTAGCGAACTGCAACCGCATACCCTGGAATGCGGCAATCGGTGGGGTGCCTGAGGCCAGTACCAGCGGTTCTTCCAACGGTTCCGCTCTATCAATACAGCCGACGGCTTTTTCCACAGCACCCGGGTCAAGGCCGTGGACAATCTTTTTGTCGATGAGCAGCCTGTTCAGTTCTTCGCTCGAACCGAGCTGCACGGTTTCGTCTTCTATTTCGGCAGAGAAGAGGGTGACGGAAAGAAGATCTGGTGAGACCTGGAGGAAATATGGTTTTCTTTTCACTCGATGCCGTGACCATGAAAGAGATAAAGGTGTTTCTTAAGTATTAACAGAAAGATCCGTCTACGACAAGGTCGAAGCACTGAGGGCTGGGTATTGATGCTCAAGCCTGTGGAGGTAAGGCGATACATTGAATCGGCCAGTTCTGGGCAGGTGCGTTGCTGGTACCATCAGAATGTCCTTTGGGGCATACTCATAAACCGGGTTGACAAACTTTCGTACGGGGCTTTTTGAGCCTCTTGTCAAAGCCGAACAAGTTGTCATCGCAGCCTTCTGGAAACACTTGATCATCTCGCCGCTGTTTTTGTCTATTTCATTAGTATTGTGATGAATTAATCGTTTGCTTGCAGTGTTTTAAAATCAAATAAAAATGGAAGCTTTTTCATGGAATTAATGGCATGAAAGGATGATTTCGCTACGAGGGTTGTTTGAATATCGGGGCAAAGCTACCCCGTCGAAAACTGATAAAGGACTATAATGACCAGCAGCAAAGATAACCAATCCGAAGAAGCTGTCTCTTTGAGGGATACGACCGGGTCATTGCAAATAGACGCTCTGCAAATGAGCTCAATGCAATCTGCGCAAGCGCTACGCCAACGGGCCGAGAAATTTTTGCTGGATAAAACGGCCCAGACAGCGGTAGACCTGGAGCCGGTGTCGCTCGAAGAAATCCGGCGGATACTCCACGAGCTGCAGGTGTATCAGATTGAGCTGGAGATGCAGAACGAGGAGCTGCTCCGCACCCAGGCGGAACTTGAGGCATCGAAGGCCTACTATTTCGACTTTTATGACTTGGCGCCGGTGGGCTATGCCACTCTCTCCGAAAAAGGATTGATACTGAAGACTAATCTTGCCGCCGCCATTTTTTTAGGCGTAGCTCGCGGGGAGCTGGTCAAGCAACCAATGTCCCAGTTCATTCGTAAAGAGGACCAGGACCTCTACTATTTGCATTGCAAAAAGGTCATTGCAACTGGTGAACTTCAGGTATGCGACCTACAGATGGTGAGAAAAGACGAATCTGCATTCTGGATGCGGCTGTATTCCATCGCGGCGCACGACTCCGACGGTGCGCCTGTGTGCAGAGTTGTGTTGAACGACATTACTGAGCAGAAGCGAGCCGAGATGGAGCTGTGGCAGAGCAAGGAACGATTTCGAAAGGTGCTGCTCGATGTCCAATCCGTAGCTGTGCAAGGGTATAAACCGGATGGCACGACGCAATACTGGAATTGCGCGTCCGAGCAGTTGTATGGATACTCTGCACAAGAGGCGATTGGGCGCAACCTGAGGGATCTGATCATACCACCGGAAATGCGGGGTGAGGTCGAACAGGCGATGCGCCAGATGGCTGAGACAAAGCAACCAATTCCGGCGGCGGAATTGTCGTTGATGCGGAAAGATGGTTCCCGCGTTGCAGTTTTTTCGAGCCATACTATCGTCCAAGTACCTGGGTTGGAGCCGGAACTGTTCTGCATCGACATTGATATCTCCAAGCGCAAACAGGCAGAAGAGGAGCAGGGAAAACTCCAAACCCAGCTGATTCAAGCCCAGAAAATGGAATCCGTAGGGCGATTGGCAGGTGGCGTTGCCCACGATTTCAACAATATGCTGGGCGTTATCATTGGTTACACCCAATTGGCCATTGAAGCAACTGAACCAAACTCCTCGTTGCATCATGACATGCTCCAGGTGCTGGAGGCTGCGCAACGTTCTGCAAATATCACCCGACAACTGCTGGCCTTTGCCCGTAAACAGCCTGTCTCCCCCAAGACTCTCAACCTCAACGAGATCATTGAGCAGGGAATGCTCCAAATGCTGAGGCGGCTCATCGGCGAGAATATCGATCTCGCCTGGAAACCGAAGACGAACCTGTGGAAAGTGAAGATCGATGCTTCCCAACTCGATCAACTTCTCGTCAATCTCTGCGTCAATGCCCGCGATGCCATTAATGGAGTGGGTAAAATTACTGTTGAAACAGGGAAAGTACTTCTGGATGCGCTTTTTTGCACAAATCACCTTGGGGCGACTCCTGGCGAGCATGTGGTCCTAAGGGTCAAGGATGACGGTGGCGGCATGGACCCAGAGGTCCTGAATAATATTTTTGAGCCTTTTTTTACCACAAAGGCTTTCGGGCAGGGTACGGGGCTCGGTTTGGCCACGGTCTACGGCATCGTCAAGCAAAACAAGGGTTTCATCGACGTAATGAGCACCCCCTCTCTGGGAACGACTTTTTCGATTTACTTGCCTCGATATAGAGAGCAAGCCGATCAGGCACCACTGGAAATCTCGACGGAATCTGTTGGCGGCCGGGGCCACGAGACCATCCTGCTGGTGGAAGACGAACAGATGATCCTGGATCTGGCAACTATAATGCTGCAATCACAGGGATACACCGTGCTTGCCACGACCACGCCAGGTGAGGCTCTAGAATTGGCCGATCAACACGCAGGTGAAATTCATATACTGGTAACTGATGTGATTATGCCGGGCATGAACGGAAGGGAGTTAGCCGACCGGCTGCACTCGTTGTATCCTGATATTAAGCTGCTGTTTATGTCGGGGTATACGGCCGATATAATCGCAGCCCAAGGCGTGATGGATGAGAGCTCAAATTTTATCCAAAAACCCTTCGCATCAAAAGATTTTATCACCAAGGTAGCAAAAATACTAACCAGTGAGCTCACCTTACAGCATAAACAGATCGAAAATTGAGCTGGCGGGTACAAGAGGAGTCAGTTTGCCCGCCCGGAAAGGACTCCTGCAACCTTGACATCCTCACCGTTTTCTTTGATAGACAGGAGGGCTGCGAATATCGATCCTTCTCCCCCATGATTCTCAACCCGAATTTCCCCTTGCTGTTCCTTGATGATCCCATAACTGATCGATAATCTTTAAAGAGGTGCGTAATGACAAACAGAGTTTTTCGTTATTTAACTTGCCTGCCTATTTTGGCTCTTATGGTAGTGAATGGTTGCACTCGAACTCCATTGAAGGCAATGAAGGATGGAACCGTACCCCCGCAGCAATCTGTAATTGTTAACGGTCAGGATATCAACGCACAGAGTCCCGTTGGCGACACCCCTCTTATTTTAGCACTGGATGAAGGCAACACCGAACTTGCCAGAAAACTTATAGATAAGGGCGCCCTCGTGGATATTCAGAATAAGAGTGGTGATACTGCATTGATATTTGCGGCAGCCAGAAGCAACACCGAAATTGCCCGTAAGCTGATCGGCAAAGGTGCCAAAATGGATATTCAGGATAAGAATGGCTATACTGCATTGATATTTGCGGCAGCCACCAAAGGGAGCGCCGAAATCGCCAGAAAGCTTATCGATAAGGGTGCCGCGCTTAATATCCAGAACTCAACAGGCGACACTGCACTTATAGCGGCGGCTGCCAACGATAACGCTGATACTGCTCGAATGTTGATAAAAAAGGGAGCAGGGCTGGATATTCAAACCACAAACGGAAACACCGCGATTATGGTGGCAGCGATCAATGGTAACAAAGATATCGTCCGATTATTAATTGACAAGGGAGCTGGCCTGGATTTGCGAAACAAGGATGGCGTGACTGCAATCGACTTTGCGGTAAAAGGGAATAACCTTGAGGTCGTAGAAATGCTCCGTGCCGCGATTGCTAAAGGCCGCTCCTCCGGTAAAAAGTGATTTGGCTACAGGCGATATATTTGCTGAAGCAGTGTGTACCTTCAGCAAATTTGTAACGTAACACAGTGCTCCTCCCCTCGCTGCTCCCGTACGTGTGGCGAGGGGAGATTCGCAAAAGCGAAAAAATGTGATACTATCTCTTGGAGTCTTTCAATATCCCTCCACATAGTATTCACGACTATAATGAGCTCCGATACTCCCCAAACAAAAAAATCCAATCAACAACCGGCTACAGGTCTTAACCTGGGCGGTATTATCGCAAATCCAAGTGACGGTCCCTGTCTGGATGCCGTCCAGCTCAGCCAACTGGAACAATCCTTTCGGCTATGGGCTGATGCATCGCCCCGACGGGATGTCCAGCTCTCACGCCGCCGGATTTTGATTGTTTTCCTCCTCATCCGCTATACCGGGGCCAAGCTGAATGAAATTCTTTCTCTTGACCCTTTCGTTGATATCGATGCCGATCATCAGATGGTGTGCATTCGTGATTTCGATTCAGGAGAACAAGGCTGTATTCGAAAAATCACCATTGCCGAGCACCTGAATAAAGAGATCCAGACCGCATTGGCCGATCCTCTCTTCAGGGATTCCTTAACCAATCTCTTTGCCGTCGATCCCGCCTTTGTCCGCCGAAAATTTTATGAACGCGCTGAGGCCTGCGGTTTTCCGAAGCGCCTGGGCAGCCCGGAAATGATCCGGAGGGCAAGGGCGGTGGAGTTGATGCAGAGCAACATGCCGTTACCCGCGGTTCAGAAGCTTCTCGGACATTCTACGCCCAATTTGACCACGGCGTATGTTTCCTTCTCTGAAGAAGAACTGCAACGTGTGACTAAACTCTTTGTGGAACGGGAGTCAACCCGGAAAACCAGTGCGAGGAATGCTTTTTTCGGCAAGATCATCGACATCCAATACGGCGACATTCAGTCGCTGGTCTGCCTCATCAATCTTGCCGGGTATACCTTAACTGCAATGATTACCAACAACAGTCTGGAACGACTGGGTTTGCAGCTTGGGTGGCTCGTCACAGCCGAGGTTAAGGCACCATGGGTGATCCTTCAGCGGGGCGATACAGAAACTTCTTACAGCGCTGAAAACCGGTTTAAGGGGAAGGTGGTACGGATAAACAGGGGGAAGGTCAGTTCAGAATTTGTCGTTCGCATCGGCGACGGAACCGAATTGTGTTCGCTGGTTTCCACCAGCAGCAGCAGCAAGGCGCTGAGTCTTAAGGTGGGTGATTCTGTCTGGGCGCTGTTTAACTGTTTTGCCGTTATTTTGCACGCTGACTGACAGCGGAAAAAATCCTATTACATTAACCGCCGAAAGGCGGATGCCTTGATCATCGCTACCACCTCTTTTCCCTCCGCCAATTCCAGTTCGCGCATTGACTCCGGCACAATCTGGACAATCAAGGGCTGAGACCCGCACTGCAACTCGACCCGGACTCTGTTACCCACTGCAAAGATTCTGCGAACTACGCACGACAGCAGATTCCTGGCGCTGGTTGCTTCAGGGTGCCGCTTAAAGAGAACGATTTCCCGAGCATCCAGTTCAAAGATGTTTTCTTCGTTTTCGCCGTGATCGGTAAGCACCAGACGGACATCCCCCCATTGATAGGCCCAGAGGTCCCCCTGTGGTTCCGGTCGCCCCAGCCGTAACAGATTGGCATAGCTCTGCCCCGGAGCGGCCCACATCGACTGGGCGAGGTCTTCGGTTGCCACCTGTCGCACCACCTGACCGTCTTCGACAACCAGGATCTGTTCGGTCATCAGCCGCATCTCCAAGAGCGAATGGCTAATAAACAGCACGGGAATATCGAAATTGAAAAACACCGTGTTCAGATACGGCATGATCTGGAACTTCAACTCCTCGTCCAGGCCGGTCAGCGGCTCATCCATAAGAATCAGGCGGGGGCAGGTGAGTACCGTCCGTGCCAGGGCGACCCGCTGGCGTTCGCCGCCGGAAAGCAGGTTGACGCCGCGATCAAGGAGATGGCCAAGGTTGAGTACTTCGATAATCGCCTCGGGCTGGAGATGACGATCCTGTTGTTGTGTCCGCTGCCAGCCGTAGAGCAGGTTGCGGCGCACGCTCATGTGGGGGAAGAGGTGCGAATGCTGGAAAACAACGCCTACTCTCCGTTTCTCCGGCGGCAGATTGATTCCGGCCGTGCTGTCAAACAGGGTGACCTCTCCCAGTTGGATTCGACCGCTGTCCGGTTTCAGCAGACCTGCGAGCAGATGCATCAGGGTCGACTTGCCGCTTCCGGAAGCGCCGAAAATACCCGTCCGTTGGCCACTCAGGCTGAATTCAGCCTCAAAGCGGAAGGCGCCGAGTTGTTTGTGAACCGCGACTTCAAGCTGCATGGTCATCCTTTGTTGAGGGTTTTAGTGGCGGCTCCACTGATCAGCAGCACGACAAAGGAGAGCAGAATAGAAACCAGACAGAGGGACAGCGCCATCTGATCCCCGCGCGGTGAACTGGTGTATTCATAAATAGCTAAAGGGATGGTTTGGGTAACACCGGGGATATTACCCGCCAGGATAATAGTGGCGCCGAATTCTCCTAGGCTGCGGGCAAACATCAGGGTCATACCGGCAAAGATGGCCCTGCCGGAAAGGGGCAACGTTATAGTGAAAAAAGCGTCCCACGGACGTGCCCCCAAGGTTCGGGCTGCCCTGCTATAGGAAGCGTCAACCGATTCCATGCCAAGGCGAATGGAGCGGACCAACAGGGGAAAACCAACCACGGCTGAGGCAATGATCGCACCGGTCAAGGTAAAGATAATCTGCATATCAAAGCGGGCCAGGAGGGGGCCGATCCAGCCATGGCGCCCGAAAAGGACGAGCAGCAGATACCCGACCACCACCGGCGGCAAGACCAAGGGCAGGTTGACGATGCCCTCCAGCAGTGCTTTTCCGGGAATGCGTGTATAGACAAGCAGATAGGCAACGCCGATTCCTAGAGGGGTTGACACCAGCGTTGCGGTGCAGGCAACCTTGAAGGAAAGGATAATGGCTTGGAAATCTGAAGGCTGGAGAAAAACCATTGTGTCGCCGTTACAGTGTATTTTGAGAGTTCCAGAATTTTATTTCGTAACGCTGAATCCGTATTTCAAGAACACCTGCATAGCTTGCGGCCCCGTGAGAAATTTATAGAAGGCTTTGGCCTCAGGTTTCTTGACGCCCTCAACGGTTAAAGCAATCGGATAGGTAATACGGTCATATAATGCCTGAGGCACCTCAAAGAAAATAACCGCCTCGGCGGCCATCAGGGCATCGGTCTTGTAGACAAAGGCGCCTTCGGTCTCGCCGCGATCGGCATAGGTCAGGGCCTGGCGGACATCCTTGGCCATCACCAGTTGTTTTCCCTCTTCGAGTTGCTTGTACATTCCTGCTTTTTCCATGGCCTGAACAGCATATTCACCAGCCGGCACACTCTTGGGGCTGCCGATGGCAATCTGTTTCAGTTTGACGATGTCCGTCATCGAGGTGACCGCCGGATTTTTTTTGCCGACAAAGACCAGAGTGTTACCGGTCAGGATTTTTTCCGTTGTCGGCTCAATCCGTTTTTCATCGCGCAGGAAGGTCATCCATTTCTGGTTGGCGGAGATGAAGAGATCCGCAGGAGCACCCTCATTGATCTGTTTTGCCATCGCACCGGAAGGGCCAAAGTTGGGTATGACCTGGGGATGCTGACCCGAGGCGCTAAATTGGTTGATCAATTCCTTCAAGGCGTCGGTCATGCTCGCCGGACCGGAGAGTCTGATCTCTTCAGCGGCCTGCAGGGTTGAAACGGCCAGCATCATGCTGACGACGATCAAGGAAAAGAGGGTACTGATTCTTTTCATGGTTTGCTCCTACGGTGTGGTGAGTGATACTTGAGTCTGTTGGCAAGTGGATCTGCGCAGATTTGGAGTGTCATCCGGATGGGTTTGAAAACCCGGTCACGCAATTGCCAGCAGAACATCAGAGGCTTTAATAACGGCTGCTATCTCCATGCCTGGCACCAACTCCAGCCGCTTGACACTTGCCGACGTTAAGATGGAAGTAACGGTGTTACCGCCCGCCAGGTCGATGACGACCTCATCGTTAACCATTCCAGATACAATTCGATTGACCCGGCCCTCAAGAATATTGCGGGCTGAGATTTTTTGCCGGTCGATCGCAAGCCCCAGCATCACCGAAGGTGCTTTGACAATGGCCATCACCTCCACTCCTGGTTCTAATCCCAGTCGCTGTACAGAATTCTCGGTAATGACCGAGACAATCGTATCCTGACCTTTCAGGGCAACTGTGACCACGCTGTTCACTGCCCCTTTTTCAATTTGAACGACATTGCCAAGCCAAACATTGCGCGCACTGATCTTCATTTCAATTCTCCTTAATGTTTTCAAAGTGCTGAAGGCTTCTTCCGGGGAATGGTAAAAGAAATTGAGAAAACTGGTAAACTCTCTTTGCAGCAGATTTGCCCGTTTGAGAAAATCATGCCCTGTCTCGGTGAGCACCGTGCCGCCTCCACCGCTGCCGCCGACCTGGCGGCTAATCAGTGGTTTGGGCGAAAGGTTGTTGATGTTTTCAATACGCTCCCAGGCGGCCTTGTAACTCATACCAACCGTCTTGGCGGCCTGATTGATCGAGCCGCAGGCATAGATTTCCTCAAGGAGAGTAATAACAGGGTTCTTCGTATCCGAAGACCCGATCATATATTGGAGGACGGGAGAATCGGATGCGGGTGTAGGGTGTTTTATGGTCATGGTCTTCTCGTTTTCGTCGTTATTCTATTTTGGAATAACGTAATGCAAAACATTTTGCTATTTGTAAAGCACAAGTCGTGCCAAATGAAAAACTTCAGCTTCGAAGGCGTGTAATGTATGGCGATATCTGCTTGATTTTTTATACTTTTTCTGTTAAGCAAAATTTGTAAATAACGATACAAATATGCTCTTCCTCATTTCTACGGCGAACCAATGGAGATGAGCGAAGCAATTTTGTGTACTTTTTTGTAGGAAAACAACATGAATGAAAGAAAAATTGCACGAATGGTCAGTCAATTCCATACCGGTTGCCAACCAGGAGGAATTTCAGCTTTTGATTATAATCGTGTTGGAATCAGGTTAAATCGCAACGGCCCGCGATTTGATTGCCCGCCACTTTCATTCGCAGGCGGCAGATGATGGTCGCGTTGAACTGATGTTTTTCCGTATTTACTTGCTTGCGAGTAAGCAATGTGATGCAAAAAAAAGACAGGTGAAAGGCTCCGAACAAGTGCGGGAGAGATGAAGGCATGCAAGAAAAAGAGCGACCGGTTGATAAGGGACAAAAAGCCCGCAAAGGACAGGAAGAACTCCGTGCGACACTTTCCAGTATCGGTGATGGGGGCATTGTCACGGACGCGGTTGACCAGGCGCGGCTCAACGCTATTTTGGAACAAACCAGCGACCTGATTGCCACTGCCACGCCGGATGCCAAGCTAACCTATCTCAATCTGGCCGGACGAGCCATGGTGGGATGGGGCAGGGAGGAATCTTTGGATGACCGGGTAATCGCTGACCTTCATCCGCTTAAGATTCTCAAGAAGATCGAAACAGAAGGCCTGCCCGCAGCCGCAGCGACCGGCGTTTGGGAGGGGGAAACGGTGCTTCTGCACCGCAACGGCCGGGAAATTCCCGTATCGCAGGTTATCCTGGCGCACCGCTCCCCTGACGGCGTCCTTCAGTATTTTTCGAGCATCATGCGCAATATCACCGAGCGCAAGCGCTCCGAGCTGGAGTTGCGGGAAAGCGAGGACAAATACCGGCGGCTCATCGAGACGACAGGCACCGGCTATGTGATCCTTGATGATCACGGTCAGATCATTGATGCTAATCAGGAATATGCGTATTTGACCGGCCGGCAGAAATTGGAAGAGGTCATCGGTCAGAATGTGCTCGAATGGACCGCTCCGCACGACCTTGAACGCAACGCCTCGGAAGTCCGTCAATGTATCGATCAGGGGTTCGTTCGCAATCTCGAGATCGATTACGTTACCCCCTCAGGCCAATTCATTCCTGTCGAGATCAACGCCACCGTACTCCGTTCCTCAGGAATCCTTCGAATTTTGTCCCTGTGTCGCGACATTACCGAGCGCAAGCATGCCGAGGAGGAAAGCAAAGCCCACATTCGTTTTCTGGAGTGCCTGGAGCGGGTTGATCAGGTGATCAAGCAGGAGACGGATGTTGAGCAGATGCTGTGGAATATTACCCAGACGGTGTTTTCACTGTTCGACTGCGATCGTGCTTGGCTCCTCTATCCGTGCGACCCGGAAGCACCCTCGTTTCGCGTCCCTATAGAAATCACCCGGTCTGAATATCCAGGCGCCAAGCTTTTTGATATAGACGTGCCGATGACCCCCGGCGAAGCCCAAAATATGCGGGAGGCTCTGGGGTCTGACGAGCCGGTGACCTATACCGTCGGGACGGAAAAACCCATATCGACTGCCAAACAATTTGGTGTTCAGTCCCAGATGTTTGTTCCTCTGTATCCCAAGCTGGGGAAGCCCTGGGTGTTCGGCATGCACCAGTGTTCGTATCCTCGTATCTGGACCAAGGACGAGAAAAAACTTTTTAATGAGATCAGCCGCCGGATTTCCGATGGCCTCAGCAGTGTCCTCTTTCTTCGCGAATTGCAAGAAAACGAGGAGCGATTCCGGGCCACCTTTGAACAGGCGGCGGTGGGCATAGCGCATGTTGCCCCGGATGGACGATGGTTGCGAGTCAACCAGAAGCTCTGCAATATTGTCGGATATTCCCGGGAGGAATTGCTCCAAATGACCTTCCAGGACATAACCTATCCCGAGGATCTGGATGCCAACCTAGAATACATTCGTCAAGTGCTGACTGAAGAAAATTCTACGGATAGCATGGAAAAGAGATACTTCCGCAAAGATGGCTCATTGGCCTGGATCAACATGACCGTTTCGGTTGTTCGTAACGCCTCCGGCGATCCCGCGTATTTCATCTCTGTGATCGAGGATATTGCCAAGCGCAAGAACGCAGAAGAGGAAAAAGAGAAATTGCAGGGCCAATTGCTGCAAGCCCAAAAAATGGAATCCGTAGGGCGGCTGGCCGGTGGTGTGGCTCACGATTTCAACAACATGTTGGGCATAATCATTGGCCATGCGGAAATGGCTCTGGACCGGGTGGAAACACACCACCCGGTCCATGCTGATTTAGAGGTAATCTGGAAGGCGGCGGAACGCTCGGCCGACCTCACCCGGCAACTGCTCGCCTTTGCCCGCAAGCAGACAGTCACGCCCAGGGTGCTCGATCTGAACGAGACTGTAGACAAAATGCTTAAGATGTTGCAGCGGCTCGTCGGGGAAGACATCGAGCTGATCTGGATGCCGGGCTCCGATCTCTGGCAGGTCAAGATCGATCCCATCCAGATCGACCAGATTCTGATGAACCACGCTGCTAACGCCCGCGACGCCATCGCCGGGGTTGGCAAGGTGAGCATCGAAACCCGTAACGTAATTGCCGATGTTGCCTATTGCACTGGACGCCTCGGCATTGTGCCTGGAGAATATGTGATGCTGGCGGTGAGTGACAACGGTTGTGGCATGGACCGGGAGACGCTGGCAAATATTTTCGAGCCTTTCTTTACCACCAAGGAACTCGGCAAGGGGACCGGTCTCGGCCTGGCCATGGTGTACGGTATCGTCAAGCAGAACAAGGGGGCCATCTACGCATACAGCGAGCCAGGGGAGGGAACAATCTTCAGAATCTACCTGCCTCGCTATGTAAACAAGATCTCATCTGATTATTCGGCGCTGGCACCAACGGAATCAACAATGGGCGGTCCGGAGATTGTGCTGCTGGTCGAGGATGAATCGATGTTATTGGAAATGTTTCAAGCCATGCTCGAAAAATTGGAATACACGGTACTGGTCGCGGGTACGCCGGGTGAAGCGATCCGTCTGGCTGAGGAGCATGCCGGGGAGATCCATCTGCTGATGACCGACGTGGTGATGCCTGAGATGAACGGTCGCGATCTGGCCAAACGACTGCTTTCGCTCTACCCGAATATCAAGCGTCTGTTTATGTCGGGGTATACGGCAGACGTCATCGCCCACCATGGCGTTCTGGATGAGGGGATGCATTTCATCCAGAAGCCTTTTACCTTAAAAGAGCTGGCCCTCAAGGTGCGCAAGGCACTGGACTGAGAAGAAGTGAGGGCGACACGTTGCCAAAGAACTTTTTTCAGAAGCTATAATTCCTCAAATATCTTCGGGCTGATAGAGCTCAAAGACCCAGAAGGTTCAGTGAGACGTAAAAAAAGCACCAAAGGATGAACCACCCTTGATGCTTTTTTATTTTTTAGATTACTGGAAAATTTTTATGACTGCGGCGGCTCCCCGCCCATGAGGTAGCGGTGCATGGCCAGAGCTGCAATCTTGCCCTGACCCATGGCGCTGATCACCGTGGCTGCCCCGGAAACAATATCGCCGCCGGCAAAGACACCGGGCTTGGAGGTCATCATGGTTACCGGATCGGTGATGATGGTGCCCCACTTGCTGGTGTTGATTTCGGGTGCGGTCTGCGGCACCAGGGGATTGGCCTGGTTGCCGATGGCCACGATAACCGTATCTGCAGGAACCACGAATTCGCTGCCCTTGACGGCAACCGGCCGCCGCCGACCCGAGGCATCGGGTTCGCCGAGCTCCATGCGCAGACATTCCACTCCCGTAACCTGTTTATGGGCGTCGGTGATGATGCGCACCGGGTTGGTGAGGAGGTGGAAGGCTACCCCCTCTTCCTCGGCATGATGGACCTCTTCGGCTCGAGCCGGCATTTCCGCCTTGCTGCGGCGATAGACGATGGTCGATTCAGCGCCGAGCCGCAGGGCGGTGCGGGCCGAATCCATGGCCACATTGCCGCCGCCCACGGTCACTGCCCGCCGGGGCCGGATGGGCGAGGTGGCAAAGCGGGGGAAATCGATGGCCCGCATCAGGTTGGCGCGGGTAAGAAACTCGTTGGCGGAAAAGACGCCGATGGCGTTTTCGCCGGGAATGCCGAGAAAGACCGGGAGGCCGGCGCCGGTGGCGATGAACACCGCATCAAAACCCTCTTCCATCAACTGGCCGATGGTCTCGCTCTTGCCGATCACATAATCGGTGTGAATAATCACTCCCAGCCGTTTAAGATTATTGACCTCGAACTGGACGATCTCTTTGGGCAGGCGGAATTGGGGGATACCGTACATCAGCACGCCACCCGCCAGATGCAGAGCTTCAAACATCACCACCTCATGGCCCCAGCGGGCTAGCTCTCCGGCCACGGTGATTCCGGCGGGACCGGCACCCACCACCGCTACCCGTTTGCCGGTGGGCGTTGCCTTGACCGGATCGGGCACCCCGCCGTGTTTACGGGCATAGTCAGCGGCAAAGCGCTCGAGGCGTCCGATGGCGACAGGTTCCCCTTTTTTGCCGAGGATGCAGCGAGCCTCACACTGACTCTCCTGCGGGCACACCCGGCCGCAGACTGCGGGCAGAGCGGTCTGCTCCTTGAGTTTGAGCAGGGCCTCGATCATGCGGCCCTCGGCAATCAACTTAATGAAAGCCGGGATATGGATATTGACCGGGCAGCCCTCGACACAGCCGGGTTTCTTGCACTGGATGCAGCGCGATGCCTCAAGCCGGGCGGTCTCCTCGCTGTAGCCTCGGGGCACCTCTTCGAAGTTGGTGCGGCGGCGGCGCGGATCCTGCTCCGGCATGGGCTGGCGCGGAATTTTCACCTTTCCTTTCGCCTTGGTTGCCTCGGTTTGCTCTGGCATTGGTTCACTTGTTGTTTTCATCGAATACTCCGGAAAATCGATCTTATTTGCGGCCGCACCCGCAGCCGCCGCTGTCGGGTTGAAGGACAAGGGCGTTCAGATCCACGGTCTGCGGCAGGGCCTGCACTTCCTGGCGGGCATAGGCGCTGCGTCTTGATGCCAGTTCCTCCCAGTCCACCGCGTGGCCGTCGAAGATGGGGCCGTCGATGCAGGCAAAGCGGGTCTTGTCGTCGATAGAAACGCGGCAGGCCCCGCACATGCCGGTGCCGTCGACCATGATCGGGTTGAGGGCGACAAAGGTGGGAATACCCAGGGGACGGGAGGCATTGCAGGCCATATGCATCATGAAGGTACAGCCGATGGCGATGAACTGATCAATGGTTTCTTGCTGGGCCATTTGCACCACCACCTCCTGGACGCCGCCCCGTACATCCCGGCTGCCGTCTTTGGTGGCAATGATCAGCTGATCGCAGACCGCGGCCAGTTCTTTTTCCATGTACAACAGGTAGGCGGAGGAGGCCTCGATAGCGCAGATGACCCGGTTGCCGGCCTGGCGGAGGGCTCGGGCCAGGGGGAAGATGGCTCCGATGCCGTAACAGCCGCCGCCCAGAAGCACTGTACCTTTGTTTTCGATCGGGAAAGGGAGGCCCAGGGGACCGGTGACATGGGCGATCCGACCGCCTGCCTTGAGAGACGCCAGTTCCCGGCTGGAGCGGCCGACCTCTTCGATAACCATGGTAATCCAGCCTTCGGCACCGTTCCAATCCACCAGGGTAAAGGGCGAGCGTTCCGAGTTCTCCCCGGCCATAAGGATGACAAATTGGCCGGCTTGGGCAAACTTGGCCACCTGCGGCGCCATGATTTTGAAGAAATGCATGTTGGGGGCGATTTCCCGTTTTTCCAGGATGGCAAACCCTTCGCCCATGATCGTCTCATTGACCTCCACCGGGGAGGCGCGCAGACCGAAGGCCGCAAGCGTCGGCACGATATCGGCCAGGAGATGGCCGCGGAACCGATCCGGCAACTGGCGGACATCCTGCCGGGGCTGGCCAGCAAAGGGGGCAGGGGCGGTATCGTCGGTGATCAGCGGGGTGATGGCCTCAACCTTGCTGAACGCGAAACCTTCGGAACCAAGGGCCTGACCCAGGTCACACAAAATCTGCCATTCCGGCCGGGCATTGCCGGGGGGCTGGCTGCTGACGGCCAGAGTCTTGACGATGCCGGCAGCTGTGCGGAAGGTGCCGCCCGATTCGCTCAGCACCGCCGCAGGCAGCACCACAGTGGCCTGCCCTGAACCGGTTGACGGCAGGCCATCGATAACCAGAGAAAACTTGGCAGCCTTGAGCATCTCGGCGTTGAGCAGATCGCCGTTGGCAATCACAGCGCGCAACTCGCCGCTTTTGACCGCTGCCGTCAAGGTGTGCATCTGCGGGTCGTCGCTGCCGGCCAAGGTGGGCAGGACCACCAGCAGCCCTTTCAGGTGCTCGGCAAGGCGGGCATACAAAAACCGGTCCTCCCGCGAGGTGGTGGTGCTGATGACCAGCACGGTCGCACCGACACAATCGCGCAGGCCCTCGGCCGCAGCCTGGATCGCGCCTTCCCAGTCCGTGGGGATCTGGTCTTCCCCTTCTCGGACCAGTGGTCGGATCAGGCGCTGATTGGCATTGACGATCTGGGCAGCGCCAAAGCGGCCCAGGGTGCAGAGGCTGGATTCAGCAGCAAATCCGGTCATGGTGTAGGCCAGCAGCTGCCCTCCCTTGCTTTGGGCAAGGACGGAACACCCTTCACTGCAGAGAACGCAGGTGGAGGGAACGACCTGCTCTGCTTTTCCCTGCCAGCGGGCGAAGCGGTCGGTGAGGGTGCCGGTGGGGCAGATGTCGATGCAGGCCCCGCAGAAGGTGCAGCCGGAATGGACATGACTCTTATGAAAGGCGGTGCCGATCCGGGCCCATTTGCCGCGGTTGATGATGGATATTGCCGGTTTGCCGTGGATCTTTTCGCAGATCCGCCAGCATTTGCCGCAGAGGATGCAGAGGTTGTAATCGCGATCCATGAAGGGATCGTCCCGCTCGAGATTGTAGGCGGCATAGAGGGTCGGCAGATGCAGCTCCTGGGTACCCGCTTTGAGGGCCATGGCCCGCAGGTCGCATTCGTCGCGGTTGGCGCAGAAGCCGCAGCGGGTTGAGCGCGCTGCCTTGGTGACCTTGGGCCGGTATTGCTCGCAGGCCTCGCGATGCACACAGACCAGGCAGCTGTTGGGATGCCCGGAAAACATCATTTCCAGGGTACGGTTGCGCAGCGTACTGAGGCGTTCCGATTGGGTGGTCACCTGCATGCCCGGTGTGGCCGGGGTGGTGCAGGAGGTGGGGAATCCGCGGACGCCCTCGATCTCAACGATGCACATCCGGCAGGCCCCGTAAGGATTGAGATCCTTGTGGTCACAGATGGTGGGAATGGTGATGCCAGCCTCGCGGGCGGCCTGGAGGACCGTTTTACCGGCTTCGACCTCGACCGTGCGGCCGTCAATGGTCAAACTGATACTACCCATACAATCTCCTTGATAAAAAAAACCGATGGCTCGGTTCCGGACTGCTCGAAATCAACTAACCCGCACCGCTTCGAATTTACAGGCCTGACGGCAGGAGCCGCAGCGAATGCAGCGATCCTGGTCGATCTGGTGCGGTTTCTTTTTGATGCCGCTGATTGCCTCCACCGGACAGGCCCTGAGACAGGCCCCGCATCCGGTGCAGCGGTCAACGGCAATGTCAAAACGGATCAGGGCTCGACAGGCTCCGGCCGGACATTTGTGGTCCTCAATGTGGGCCCGATACTCGTCTTCGTAGTACTTGAGCGTGGTCAGCACCGGGTTTGCCGCGGTCTGGCCAAGGCCGCAGAGCGAGGCGTTTTTCATGGTATCGCCGATCTTGCGCATAATCTCCAACTGATCGATCGTGCCTCGGCCTTCGGTGATGGCGGTAAGAATTTTGAGCAGGTGCTGGGTACCCATGCGGCAGGGTATACATTTACCGCAGCTCTCGTTTTCGGTGAAGGAGAGGAAGTAGCGGGCCATATCGACCATACAGGACTCTTCATCAATCACGATCATGCCGCCGCTGCCCATGATCGAGCCGACCTCGGCCAGATGCTCGTAGTCCACCGGTAGATCAATGAATTGCGCCGGGATGCAGCCGCCCGACGGTCCGCCGGTCTGCACGGCTTTGAGCTGTTTGCCGCCGAGCACGCCGCCGCCGATCTCCTCAATGATGGTGCGCAGGCTGATGCCCATAGGCACCTCGATCAGGCCGGTGCGGGTAATCTTGCCGGCCAGGGCAAAGGTTTTGGTGCCTCGGCTCTTCTCGGTGCCGTAACCGGCATACCAGCTGGCCCCGCGTTCCATGATCGCGGAAACAGCGGCCAGGGTCTCAACATTGTTGATATTGGTGGGTTTGCCGAACAAGCCGGACACGGCAGGGAAGGGCGGCCGGCTGCGGGGCATGCCGCGTTTGCCCTCGATGGACTGCATCAGCGAGGTCTCTTCGCCGCAGACAAAGGCACCCGCCCCTTTTTTGATTTTGATCTCGAACCCAAAACCCGAACCCAGAATATCCTCGCCGAGGAAACCGTGGTCGCGCATCTGGGCGATAGCGCCCTGCAACCGCTCGATGGCCAGGGGGTATTCGGCCCGACAGTAGACGTAGCCCAGAGTGGCACCGATGGCAAAGCCTGCGATCAAGAGGCCTTCGAGCACCGCATGGGGGTCCCCTTCGAGCACGGAGCGGTCCATGAAAGCGCCAGGATCGCCCTCGTCGGCGTTACAGATCACATACTTCTGGTCACTGGTCGAATTACGGGCAAAGCTCCACTTCAACCCAGTGGGAAAACCGGCGCCGCCGCGGCCGCGCAGTCCGGAGGCCTTGATCTCGTCGATCACCGCATCCGGGGGCAAAGCCAGGGCTCTGGCCATACCGCTGTAGCCGCCTCGGGCCAGGTAGTGGCTGATATTAGTGGGATCGATAATGCCGCAGTTGCGCAGCACAATCCGCACCTGCGGCCCAATGATCGGCAGTTCGCTGAAGGCGGGAATATTTGTATCGGTATCCGTCTCGCCGTTCATCACTGCCAGGGCCAAGGGCAGGTAGGGCTCGCCCCGCAGCATCTGCGACTCAATCAGGGCCGGCACATGTTTGGGCTCCACACCCTGATACAGGATCCGCTTGCCATCTTTGCCCCGAATCTCCACCAGGACCTCGGCATAACACATGCCGAGACAGCCGACCTCGTAGATATCGGCGGCCGCAGCCAGCCCCTGCCGGTTTAGTTCGTCGGCAAAGGCCTGCTGCACCTCAAGGCTCCCGGCGGCCCGGCCGCAGGTGGCTGAACCAATGAGGATACGCAACCGTTCCGGCCGCTCGAATTCCTGCCATTGCCTGCCAGCCTGCTGTTGCAGTGTCGAGAAACTCATTCTTTGTCCTCGATAATTTTTTGGGTTTTGGCAGCGGTCATCCGGCCGTAGACCTTGTCATCCAGAACCACCACCGGAGCCAGGGCGCAGGACCCGAAACAGGCAACCTGCTCCAGACTGAATTTGCCATCTGTGCTGGTCTCACCGGGCTCGATCCCGGTTTTGCGGCTGACCGCATCCATGATTCTGTCGCTGCCGCGCACATGGCAGGCGGTACCCTGGCAGACCTTAACATGGTGCAGCCCCGGCGGGACAAAACGGAACTGGGCGTAGAACGTGGCAACGCCGTAGACATCGTTTTCCGAAAGCCCCAGATGGTCGGCAACCAGGCGGACTGCCTCGGGAGAAAGGAACTGAAGACGTTCCTGGACCTCCTGCAGCAGGGGGATGAGGTTATCTCTCTCCCTGCCGTATTCGGCGAGGATGTTTTCGAGATTATTTTGTGTGGGCATCGGTATCATGCAGGGCTCCCTTGCATCATCTGTAAAAAATTCACGCTGGCATCGGGGAAATACGTGTTGCACCTTCGATCGACGGCTGAAGAGCGACGATAACTAAACAATATACCACTGAAAAGGTGAGCGCGCGAACGGTTTTCAGCACGTTGGCATGCACCACAGGCAAGCGGATCGACGGACCTTTCCTTATCCCTGTGACCAAAACTTGTCAAGGGGGAGTATGATTCTTGCGAAGAGTATCAAAAGACAAGACGTTGCATGAGCTTGCAGAGCCCTGCGCTCCTTCCTTTTCCTCTGTTCGGTCACAATTTTATTTTTGGAATGATAATAGGATATTAAGGCGTTGGGCCTGGTTTGGTTGCCCACCATCTGGGGCAAACCTCAGCAAGCAGGGGGGGCGCGTACGATAAGAGAAGGTTTTTCAGGAGAAGGGGGCACCTCTCTCGTTCCCCCATGTCATATACAGCGGACTGGTCCAGGATTGACCGGAAAGAGCCTCGTTGCAGAGTTCCTCAAGTTGAATGATAACCTCCTCAAGAGGAGCGTTGTCCTCGGGTAGTGGCCGTTGATCAAGCTCTTCAAGTGATCGGGGATTTTGCATCCTCAACAGTTCTGACTGATCCTCAATCTGGTCAATGGCCATGTGAATGACGACGGGAATAAATTCTTCGGTTTGGGGGGTCTGCTGTTTCAACTCAAGCAGAAGACGCAATCGAGAGATCAGGTATTCGCCGATGAAATAGATGCAATGGCTCTCAAAAGCCTTGCTGAACCCGGATTCCATGGATTGAGAGGCGACGATCAGGGCATATTGCTGCATCATTGGCCGGTTTCTGGTGCGAATAACGGTTACGATGAGTTGATAGAGCAATCGCAGGTATGAGTGCATCACCTTGCTGTCCATGTCGGTCAAGATCGGTGTAACGTTTAGGGTGTTGGCTCGTTGCGCCGTATCCAGCAACTGGGCAGTAATCTCTTCGATAGCCCGGTCGCGATCTTTCTCCAGAAGGTCTCCGATCCTTTGATGGAGAACCAAATAGGGGCGATCGCCGGTTTTGTGGAGCATGGCCTCGTTCCAATCCCTCCAGAGTTCAGGATTTTTTTGCATGTTCTCGATGAGAAAGACCAGTCGCCGGGTGATGGTTTTACGGGGATTGGGCGCCCATGCAAGGAGATGGCGGGTTTTGGAATTTTTTGCAACAAGCTGTTTGTCAACATAATCCAGCATCCAAAGCTGTTCAAAGGCCTCCTTGCCCTGCAACCGGCTGAGCAACTGGCGTGCCAGGATCATGGGGATAAGCAAGCGGCGATCGATAAAGAGGGGTTTGTGCGGTTTGGAGAAATAGTGCTGCGTGGCGATTCGAAAAAGCTCGAGATGGGAGGTCGCCCCGTCTGGGCCGGCATTGAGAATGAGATACTGCTCAAGTTGGTCGCTTTTGTCGATGACCTGGAGGAAAAAATGGACGAGATCGTGAACATGAATATACGGAATGGCAGATTGACCCTGTCCGGCCATGATCCGTGATTCCAGCAGCTTCCCGGAAAGCCAGTTGTTAAGCAGGGTATAGAGCGGCGGATACTCGCACCAGTCACTGAATACCGCTGCTATCCGGACGATAGCGCCGGGAACCCACGGGGAATAATCCCGGACTAACTCCTCACCTGCTCTTTTGCTCCGAGCATAGGGCATGTCGGCATCAGGGAGGCTCTCTTCAGTGACGGTTGTATTGAAGGAACAAGCCGCTTGAGTGCTGGCAAAGATGAAACGTCTGACCTTCAGAAGCTTTGCCAGCTCCAGCATGTTTTTTGTGCCTATAACATTTGTTTGGGAATAATTTGGGTGCTCTTTGTTGGTGAAATCGTAATAGCCGGCCAGATGCAGGATATAATCAATGCCGCCATGATCGGTAACTTGCTGAACCAGATCTTTGAGATTGTCCCAATCGGCGATATCAACCTGAGTCCACCGCAGATTTTTGCACGTCTGAACCCCAGCCTCCTCCATGGAACGCCTGCCCACACAGAAAAGCCGAAAATTATCAGCAGCCGCTTTGATGAAATTTCTTCCCACAAATCCGGAAGCTCCAGTCAAAATCAGTCCAGGTAACCGATAATCCATAGTTCCTCCTTTCCGGCGCGATCACGGCTTGGGCTGGGAATGCCGGAAAATGCATAATGTCTCTATGGTAAGTGAAGGAAGCTCGTTTTGTCAATGGATGAGCATTGAAAGTGCATCCAAACAGCCTGGCGTCTATCATCGGCTTTAAATATCTCCGGTCCAGCGAGATCTGGGAATAAAACAGGGCGCTGCATTGGCATGCAGCGCCCTGTTCTCTTACAGATATTCGACTGCCGAATCAGGCTTTCTTCACCTTGGGAATGAAGATCTGGTCCGGGTCGAGGACGTCATGGATGAAATGCAGCTCTTCGCGGGTGGGAGGAATGGTTTCGCCCGCAACCCGTGAGACATCAAGATCGAACTGGCACATTCCCTTGATCTCCTCCGGCGTTTTACCGGGATGGCAGGTGTCGAGGTACATGTGGCCGTCCTGCTCGTCAAAACGGAAGACCCCGGCGGTGCTGATTACTGCCGAAGGACCGCCGCGGAAGGCGGAGCCGTATAGTTCCTTACGATGAACCCATTCACCGCCCGGCCATTTCTTCACTCGCCAGCCTGGGCTGGTAATGTAGCTGACGTTTTCCACAAAACGCCGTTTTTCATGGACCATGATGAACACGGTGCGGGCCGCAAATGAGTTGATGTCCGGATTGCCGCCGCTGCCGGTGAGGCGCAGCTCGGGGTTGAGATAGTCGCCGATGCAGGTGGTGTTGAGGTTGCCGTACTGGTCAACCTCGGCACCTCCCAGAAAGCCCAAGTCGACATAGCCACGCTGGGCAATACTGAAGGCATCGAACAGCCCGGAGGAACGGCTAGCCCCGGATTCGCAGCGGGCGTCACCGACCGAGGTCGGCAGCTCGGGTGGCCTGCCGTCAAGCGTCCCGGCCTCAAAAATCAGTTTCAAATTCGGGGCATGGGTCTTCTGGGCGAGCATAATAGCCACCATGGGCAGACCAGTGCCGGCAAAAACGATCTCGTTATCCTGAACCTCACGCGAGGAGGCGCAGCAGAGCAGATCGGCCAATCCATATTCTTCAGGCGATGCATAGATACTCATATTATTTCCCTCCCTTGTGTTCACGAGGTCTGTAATTGAGGGCGGTATTGGCCCGGAGATTCAGCATGCGTGGCCAGCCGAGTTTTTCGAGATAGCTGATATGATCGAGCCCGAAAATCCACTCCTTGGCAAAGGCGTCGTATCCTTCCTGGGTGCGGGTCCCCGCGTAAAACTCTTTGAGGAAGGCACCATCGACATCGTACTTGCCGAACATGCCGGTGGGATGGGCGCCAAAGGGGCATTCCAGGATGTGATCCACCTCAAAGGAGGCGATGGTGTTCTGGTCGGCGTTACGACGCAGATACTCCTCGGGAACAATCTCTTCTGCCATGACGATGGTGATGTCGGCAGCCCGGGCAACCTCGGGATCGGAGTACAACTGGCCATTGACCCGCACCGTGCCCTCTTCGCCCACCTGCTGGACGCAGAGAATCGCCACGTCGACCTTGGCTGCCGGGATCAGGATCTGGGCACCGGCACCGTAGAAGGGATCTTCGGTAAAGATGTATTTATGCTTGGCAATCCGTTTACCGTCCCGCTTGCCGGCTCGACCGAGCATGTCGTACTCCGGATTGTGGATATCGGTGCCTAGTGAGGTCTGGGTGACTGCATACGGTGCGCCGGAGGCAGCGGCAGTGAAGCGGAACAGCATCTCGGCGTGGCTGTAGTCCTCGACCAGGATTTCTTTATTCCCGACCTTGCGCGATAGGTTGGCCCCGTATTTGCCGTACAACTCATGGCCGACCCAGCATGATTCCCAGATATCAACACAACCGGCCCCCACCAGAAATTCGGTCTGCGGGCCGCCGTTGACCTCGATCAGATGCAGATTTTTACGTTGTTGACGGATCAATTCAAAGATGACGGCAAAGGGACGCCGCCAGATGGTGAATCCCGAGAAGGTCAGACTGGAGCCGTTTTTGACGATCTCGGCTGCCTGCTGCAGGCTAATGCGTTTGTCACTGCTCATATAATCCTCCTTAAAGTTCAGGCCGTCAGGCCCCTGATAATCTCGCGGGAAATAATCAGGCGCTGGATTTCACTGGTTCCTTCGTAGATCGTGGTAATGCGGGCATCGCGGGTGAATCGTTCAATGGGGAAGTCCTGGGTGTAGCCGTAGCCGCCCAGCATCTGCATGGCATTATAGCAGGCCCGGTTGGCGCTTTCCGTGGCAAAGACCTTGGCCATCGAGGCCTCTTTAGCAAACGGCTTGCCGTTCTCTTTGCGATGGGCGGCATTCATCAGCAGGAGGCGGGCGGCCTCCAGTTCCGTGTAGCTGTCGGCGATCATCCATTGAATGGCTTGGAAATTACTGATTTTCTGGTTGAACTGCACCCGTTCAGTGGCATATTTGGTGGCATAGTCCATGGCGGCAAGTCCTATGCCCAGCCCCAGCGACCCGATGCCGATGCGGCCGCCGGCCAGTTCGGCCACGGCGATGCGGAATCCGTCATTAAGCTTGCCCATCAGCGCGGTTGCCGGTACCCGGCAATTATCGAAGACCAGTTCGTTGGTGGCGGAGGCGTGCTGCCCCATCTTGTGTTCTTCTTTGCCGATGATCAGGCCCGGGGTTCCGGCCTCGATCAGGAAACAGCTGATGCCCCTGCCTTTGGGTGCCTCTTTGTCGGTGACTGCCCAGACCACGAACACGCCAGCATAGGGGGCGCTGGTGATAAAGATTTTGGAGCCGTTGAGGATATACGAATCGCCATCTTTGACGGCGGTAGTGCACATGCCCGAGGGATCGGAGCCGGCACAGTTCTCGGTGAGACCAAAACTGCCCGCCGGATATTCTCCGGAGCAGATCTTGGGAATATACTTATTTTTTTGTTCATCGGTGCCGATCGCCTGGATGACCTCGCAGACCATGTTGTTGACCGAGACCGTCACCGCAGTGGAGGCGCAGGCCCGAGCAATCTCAGTCATGGCCACGCTGAAGGCCACAACCCCGGCCTCAGATCCGCCGTATTCATCCCGGACGTTAAGCCCCATAAATCCAAGCTCAGCCAGTTTTTTTAAGTTGGCCAGCAGGGTCTCTCGATCCTTTTCCTGATCGAGTTTGGCGGCAACCGGCTCCAGCTCAGCCTTGGCAAAGTCGCGGGCTGTATCCTGGATCAGTTTTTGTTCTTCGGTTAAGTCTAAATCCATGAGCAATACTCCTTTTCTCAAAGTTGCTGTGTTCTGGCTTTTTATTTACTTGATCACTAAACGAGGCGGGTAACTGGCCCTCCACAAACCGACCCCATCTCAATCTTCTGCCGGAATCCTGGCCATCCAGGTTTGCCGGTTGTCCTAGCCTTTTTTTGAAAAACGAACATTTACCGAGTGACTACCGCTTAACAATCATGGCCACGGCCTCACCACCGCCCAGACAGAGGCTCACCAACCCCCGCTTTTTGTCCTGGCGGAGCATTTCATGGAGTAGGGTCACCAGGAGGCGGCAACCGCTGGCGCCGATGGGATGGCCCAGGGCCACACTGCCGCCATTGACATTGACCTTGGCCGGATCGAGTTGCAGTTCTCTGAGTGCGGCAACCGTGGAACCGCTGAAGGCCTCGTTGATCTCATACAGGTCGATCTCGTCCTTGTTGAGCCCCTCTTTTTTCAGACATTTGGGCACGGCCCAGATAGGCGCGACCAGCACATATTTCATGTCGATGCCGTACGAGGCCTGGGCCCCGATGGTCGCGAGGATGGTGCAGCCCAGCGCCTCGGCTTTTTCCCGGCTCATCACCACCACCGCAGCAGCGCCGTCGCTGATGATGGAGGCATTGCCCGCAGTGGTAACCCCGCCCTCTTTGAATGCCGGTTTCATCTTGGCGAGGCTGTCATAATTTGTCTCTTTGAAACACTCATCCTGATCGAAAATTTTGGGCGCACCCTTGCGCTGCGGAATCTCAACCGGTACGATTTCCTCTATGAACTTGCCTGCGGCCTGAGCAGCCAGGGTACGCCGGTAGGACTCGGCGGCGTAGCGGTCCTGGTCTTCCCGGCTGACCTGGTAGCGCTCGCAGCAGAGTTCGTTGGAGATGCCCATGTGGAAGTCGTTGACCTGATCCCATAAACCGTCATGGAGCAGAGAATCATGCAGGGTGCCGTCTCCCATGCGGAATCCGAAGCGGGCTTTTTTGAGGAAATAGGGGGCCATGCTCATGTTTTCCATGCCGCCGGCCACCACCACGTCGGCATCGCCGACCTGGATGGCCTGAGCGGCCAGCATCACCGCCTTCAACCCTGAACCGCAGACTTTGTTGACAGTGACACTCTCTACCTCCCAGGGCATCCCTGCCAAAACCGTCGCTTGTTTGGCCGGATTTTGACCGTAGCCGCAGGGCAGCACCAACCCCATGATCGTTTCATTGACCTCTTCCTTGGCAATTCCTGCCCGGCGAATGGCCTCTTCGATGACGAGAGCGCCCAGTTTGGTGGCGCCTATGTTGGCCAGGGTACCGTTAAAACTGCCGAGCGGGGTCCGAACGGCACTGACGATGACTGCTTCTCGCATAATTTTCCTCTTTCCTTGCGAACTGATATTGATGAACGGATGGAAGCGTCGGCATAGTACGCAGAGGGGGGTCTGTTTGCCGACGCTCCATCACATTGTAGTAGATTTTTTACTGTTATCGGTTTTTAAAAACCGGTTTTCTCTTCTCCATGTATGCCATCACTCCTTCTTTCTGATCTTCCGTTGAAAAAAGAATTTCAAAGCAGCGTGCCTCATAGGCCATGGCTGATTTTAGATCCATGTTGCGCCCACCATTGATGGCGAGTTTGGTTGCTTTCAAGGCAATTTGCGGTTGATGAGCAATTTTCAAGGCCATTGTTCTCGCCTCGTCCATAAGCGATGCGGCTGCAACCACCTTGTTTAACAAGCCAATCCGATACGCCTCCTCGGCATTGATAAAGTCTCCTGTATACAGAAACTCCTTGGCCTTGGTAATGCCAATAATGCGTGGCAGTCTCTGGGTCCCGCCGCCTCCAGGCATCACCCCGATTTTAATCTCCGGTTGGCCAAATGTTGCATTGTCGGCAGCAATCCTGAGATCACAGGCCAGGGCCAGTTCGCAGCCACCGCCCAACGCAAGCCCGCTGATCGCGGCAATAATCGGTTTGTCCAGCTCTTCCATGCTATCGAAAACACAACGAGCCTCTTTGAGGAACCGACGGGCAGCTGCAGGTGTTGCGATCTCGTTGATTTCCCTGATGTCAACCCCGGCAGCAAAGCATTTATCACCGCCGGTAAGAATGACGACGTTGACCTCATCATCTTTTTCAATCTCGGCAAGCACGGCGTGCAACTCACTGAACACCTGACTGTTCAGAGCGTTCATAGTATCGGGCCGATGCAGAGTAATGGTTGCCAGGCCATTCTCTTTCTTGAAAAGAATCGTTTTATATTTCATTGCCTTCTTTCTCTTTCAAATGCCCCTGAGCAACAGTCTGTCCTTGTGCCGGTCGGTTACATGGAAAAAAGAAAAACCTGTGCGTTGTCCTCTGGGGCACGCACAGCCATGATAATTGGCATCCAGGCTCTGAAGGTCCAGTATTGCATGTCCTGTACCACTCTGGACTATCGCGGTTAACTGGCTGAAAGATCGAACAAAGAGAATTGATGAGGAAAAGCGGAGAAAAGGCATTGAAGCAAATGCTACACATTCGCCTCGTTTTAGGCAGGAAATATCAACGGAAATTGCCTGGAAGTTTCACTGATACAGCAAGTTGCTGAGATTGAATGATATGCTGCATCGCTGCAGTATATCCAAACATTGCCTGCCCGTAATGGTGAGGGGTGCAGACACAGCTACAGGGCGTTGTTTCGGCAGGGGCTTATACTTCGATGCCGTGTTTCTCGATGCGATAAATCAAGGTCGGCCTTGAAATACCGAGTAATTTGGCGGCACGTGTCCTGTTGGCACCACTCAGCTCAAGGGCCTGGATGATGAGTTGTCTAGTCAGTTCGTCAAGATTCAGGCCCTCGGGAGGAATCTTGATGCCGAGATCTTCTTTCTGCGAGGATGCATGATAGGGAAAGGCGAGAAAAGCGAGATGCGCGGGTTCAATATTTTCCCCGTCTTCCATCAAAATCACCCGCTCGACCGCGTTTTTCAACTCGCGGATATTGCCTCGCCAAGGATACTGAACCAGCATTTTTTTTGCTTCCGCAGTGATCCCACGAAAGTTCTTACCGAATTTTTCGTTGAATTTATTCATGAAAAACAAGGTTAAAGGGATGATGTCCGCTTTTCTGTCCAAAAGAGGCGGAATGACTACTCGGGCGACATTGAGCCGGTAATAGAGATCTTCGCGAAAGGCCCCAGCTTTCACCTGGAGATCCAGGCTCTTGTTGGTGGCAGCGATAATCCTGACATCAACCTTCCTTTTCTGGGTGCCGCCCACAGGATAAAATTCTCGTTCTTCAAGGAAGCGCAGCAGCTTCACCTGGGCGGCAGGCTGCAATTCACTGATCTCATCAAGCAGGAGCGTGCCGCTGTCGGCGATTTCAATCTTGCCTTTTTTGCCGTCTTGGAGCCCGCCGGTGAACGCCCCTTTGCCATAGCCGAACAGTTCACTTTCCAAAAGTTCCTTGTTGATCGCCCCGCAATTGATGCCCACAAACGGCTTGTCAAAACGGCTGCTGCGATGATGAATCATCCGGGCAATGACTTCTTTGCCGACCCCGCTTTCTCCTTCAATCAGGACGGTGGTGTCATAGCCTTTGGCCACCTTGTCGGCAAACTCCATGACCTTCTTGATCCCTTCACTCTCGCCGATGATGGTATCCAGATTGAATTTTTCGAGATAAAAGCGGCGGAGTTCCTCAACCTCCTTTTTCAACCGCAGATTCTCCAGCGTCTTCTCAATCACCAGTTCAAATATTTCAATTTCCAAAGGTTTGACCAAGTAATCATGGGCGCCCATTTTCATGGAGGTGATCACGGTCTTGATATCCTCGTAGGCAGTCATCATGATCACCAGGAGATCCTGTCCCAGCGCTTTGATCTGTTGCAGGGTTGCGATACCGTCCATGCCGGGAAGGCGGATATCGAGCAACACCAGGTCAATGGGATGCTTCTTTAGTAGACGCAAGGCTTCCTCGCCGCTCCCGGCAATCAAGGGGTCGTATTTTTCGGAAAGAATGTTTTTTAGGGAATTCTGTAAAAGTCGGTCATCATCGACAATCAAGATCTTGTATCGATACATCTTTGTTCCTCGGTTCGATGAATAGGAAATTTCAAGATAAACGTCGTTCCCTTACCCTCTGTACTGCTCACCTCCACCGAGGCATTGTGTTGCTCCAGGATCTTGTGGACGATAGGCAGGCCCAGCCCGGTTCCATCCGATTTGGTGGTAAAAAAAGGGTCGAAAATTCTGGAAAGATTTTCACGGGAGATGCCAAGGCCATAGTCGGTAAAATGCAGCAGGACATGCTCGCCTTTTTTTCTGGCCTCTTTCACGATCAGGCTCTTTATCCTGATCGTGCCTCCTTCTGCCATGGCCTCCATGCCATTGAGCAGCAGATTCACAAACACCTGCTGCACCTGATGTGCATCAAAGAAGACTTCCGGAAAAGGATCATGCAGATGAACAGCAACAGCAACACCTTTTTTTTTGAGTTGCGAGTCCAGCAAGGCAATCGAATCTTTGAGAACGCGGGGAATCGAATCACTTTTCAGGTAAGGACGCGACGGCTTGGCAAAATCCAGCATCCCTTTCACCAGGGTTCGGATGCGATCAATACCTTCCTGGGTATCATCGATCAGGCACTTGGTGGCGTCGGTCATGGCTAATTTTTTGGCCAGCAGCTGCACGTTGAAGTTGATGCTGGTGAGCGGATTTCTGATTTCATGCGCAATGCCTGCGGACATCTGCCCGAGAGAGCTCAGTCGGTCCATCCGCCTTATCAGTTCTTCGGTTTTTTTCTCCTCGGTCAGATCCCGAATAATGACCATCGCGCCGATCAGGTTCTGTTGATGATTTTTGAGCAAGGAAGAGGTGATGCCTAAAATGGCGGTGCCCCCTTCTTTTTCGATCTTTTTGATCTCTTTGTAGTCGACAACGGTATGCTGATCAAGGGCCAGGTCGATGATCTGGATAATGTCCTCCGCAAAGATATCGGCAGCCTTGCTTCCCAGAACATCAGCTCGTTTCAGATGGAAAATTTCTTCGGTTCTTCGGTTGATTGAGGAGATCTCTTTTTTCAAATTGATGGAAACAACACTGTTGGGAGAGCTTTCCAGGATGTCTTCCCTGAAATTTCTTTCGGTTATTACCTGTCCGTACAATCGCACATTTTTGATCAGACTTGCGGTGTGGCCGGCAAAAATCATCAATAATTTCAGATCGTCCTCGGAAAAGGCCGCCCGATTGCGGCTGTCAATGTTCAAGACGCCTAAAACATTTTTTTCACTGATCAGGGGGACTGCGAGTTGCGAGGCCACCCCCTCGATGATTTCCAGGTATCTCGGATCCTGACTCACATCGCTGACCAAGAGGGGGACGCCGCTTGCTGCCACCCAACCGATGATGCCTTCACCGACTTTGAGCCTGAAATTTTCCACATCCAGACTCCCGTAACCGTGCCGAGATGCGATCTTGAGCTGTTTGCTGTCATCATCGATCAAAAACAGCGTGCAACTTGAGGCTTTGGTAATTTTCAGCGCACTGGCGCTGATCACATTGAGTAATTTGTGGAGGTTAAACGTTGAACTGGTTCTTTTACTGATGGTTTGCAGGGTCAGGAGTTGTTTAATCTTTTTCTGGTTCTGCTCCTGCAACCGAGCATTTTCGATAATGATACTTGCCTGATTGGCAAAAGTTGAAAAGGCGTCAATATCTTTCCGGGTCAATTTCAGTTTGATGTCGTCTTTATCGGCCGTTATCAGGCCGATGATGTCTTTCTTGATTTTTAGCGGTACTGCAATGGTGGAAACCCGTCGCATAATTCGGCAGACTTTCAAATCGATGGGGGTTGCTCGGGGATCACTCAGATAGTCTTTGACAAAGGTTGTTTTTCCATAGCGGGCCACTCGTGTTTCGACGCAGTCATGATCATCCAGGCGATACGGAAAGCGAAGCGCCCTTTCCGAATCCTCGGGACTGAATCCATGGATATAGCGGCATTCCAGCAAACCCCTGTCCTTGTCGGCCAGAAAAATGGCCAGCCGAGTGAAGCCGAAAACCAGGGAGGTCTCTTTGACAATCGAAGTTAGAATTTTGTCAAGCGAGATAGGACGCGTCAAAAGACTGCTGATTTTATGAATCGAAGCCAAGAGTTTATCCTTGGTTTTTAAATCGGCTAGATACGAGGTAAGATTTGCTCCCACCGCTTTTTTGGGCATAATTTCACCTTGAGAATTGCACAGAAGAACTCTCTGCCGAGAGGATGATTGCGCTAAAGAGATCGTCACATCATAGCCATCATTTACGGCAAAAATACGGTTAATACAATCGATGAATCAATGCATGAGGTGGCCCCGCCCCCCCTCCGAAGGCAATGAAGAAGAATAGGTGCTGGAAAGAAGAGTGACCGTAAAGCAAAACTTTTTCCCTTTTCAGGTTTATTATATATATTGGGGCGGCAACAGCGGAAACCTCGTGCTACCAGATTTCAGGAAAATAACTTCATGCTATCATTACCCCCCTCGCAGCTTTTTCTTTCCCTGCACAACTGCCGCATCTGTCCCCGGCAATGCGGTGTCGACCGGTTCGTCGAGCCCACCGGGTTCTGCCGCACCGACGCCGGTTACGCCATCGCCGCAGTGACTTTGCACCGGGGAGAGGAACCGGTTCTCAGCGGCAGCAAAGGCATCTGCAATGTCTTTTTCGGCCACTGCAACCTCAGGTGCCTCTATTGCCAGAATTTCCAGATCTCGCGCAACGAGAGCAGGGGTAAGGGAGATGATTGGTCATTGCAGGCAGTGGTAGGGGAGGTGACCGCCATTCTCGATACCGGGGTTAGGCATTTGGGCTTTGTTTCGCCCTCACACATGGTACCGCAGATGGTTGCCATTATCAGGGAAGTGCAGCGCCAAGGATACCGGCCTGTAATCGTCTACAACTCCAACGGCTACGACCGGGTGGCAACCTTGCAACAGTTAGAGGCATTGATTGATGTCTACTTGCCTGATTGCAAGTATATGGATGCGGTCCTGGCCGGGAAATGGTCGGGTGCGGCCGATTATCCGGCTGTTGCGGCCGCAGCGCTTCGCGAGATGTACCGGCAGAAGGGCACTGTCCTCCATCTTGATGATGAGGGCATGGTCGAGCGGGGATTGATCGTCCGCCATCTGGTTCTGCCCGGGGCGGTGGCTAACAGTCTGGCCGTGCTCCGTTTTATTGCAGGCGAACTCTCCAATCGAATCACCCTCTCGTTGATGGCCCAGTACCGCCCCATTGAAGCGGTGATCGAAAGGGCGCCCCTGAACCGGCGGCTGTTACCAGCCGAATACGCCGAGGTCGTCGCAGCCATGGAACAGTTAGGATTTACCGAGGGTTGGGTTCAGGAGTGTACCAGCGCTGATTATTACAACCCTGATTTTGACCAGGAGTCGCCTTTTGAGGAGTAGGTGAAGGATTTCTTCCAGGCTTGGGTGCTGATGAAGAAGATGTTATTACCTCTATATCTCAAGTCGATACTTCCCGAATTGTCATTTCGAAACGCAGTGAGAAATCTCCAGATTCCTCACATCCGTTCAGAATGGCCAAGGCGCGGATTGTGACCGCGAAGCAGACCCGCCGAAAAGGACATCTTGAAGGCAACTGCGGATTATCGCACCACCCTTTCCTTGATAAAATAGCGGATCATCGGAGCACTGGTAATACTGGTGACCAGGGCCATGACCACCAGCGCAACGAAGATGGGCTGGGCAATGAGGCCGGCTTGAAAAGCCAGGCTGCCCAGGAGGATTTCCATCGCGCCCCTGGCGTTGAGACCAAACCCGACCGCCATCGCATGATGCCAATGCATCCCGCCCAAACGAGCCCCCAGGCTAGCACCCACCACTTTGCCGACACAGGCGATAATCAGGACAATCGCTACAATAAATCCATCAAAATATTGGATGAAATCGACTTTGAGGCCTATGGAAACAAAAAACAGCGGTGCAAAAAAATTGGTGACAAACTGGTGCATGATTTCGCGGGCTTCTTCTCGTAAATGCACGGAATCGCCGATGGCTATACCCGCAATAAAGGCGCCGAGGATAGCATGGATATGGATGCTCTCGGTGAAGGCTGCGCAGAGCAAACAAAAACCAAGGCTTAGCGATAAGACCCCTCCGGGCCAGGAGAGTCGGGTTTGCACCCAGGGCAGGATGCGGTTGAGGAGCAACCTGCCGATCACCAGCATGAAAACACTGAAAGCGACAATATAGATCAGCGTAGAGACAATACTGCCTGCGCCATCGTTTGTTCCTTCAGCAGAAAGAGAGAGGATAAAGGAAAAAAAGAGCCATCCAATCAAATCGTTAAAAATGGCTGAGGAGATGATGACCATGCCGACCTTGGTCTTGAACAGTTTCATGTCTAACAGGATTCTGGCGATCACCGGCAAGGCGGAGATGGACATGGCTGTGCCGAGAAACAAGGCAAAGAGAATATGGTCGGATTTTGCTACATTGAACCAATGGGGGGCAAACCAAGCTGCAGCAAATCCTGAAGCGAAGGGCAGAATCATGCTGCCGAAACCTGCAAAGACGGTGATCCGCCCCTGACGGATCACCTGCGACAGCTGTATTTCCAACCCGGCGACAAATAGGAGCATGATGACTGCCAGGGAAAAGAGACCATCGAGCGCCAGAGACACATGGGCGTTGGTGGTAAAGGGGAAAATGGTGTTATAGATCGTGGGGGACAAGGTCCCAAGTACGGTGGGGCCGAGAGCGATGCCGACGAGCAGTTCACCCATGACAATGGGCAGGCCAACCTTTCTGCCCAGCTCCGACGCGAAACGCGAAAGGAGCAGCATGGTGCTGATAGCCAGGAGCAGGATAACAAGATCGTCAGGGGTTAACTTGGCCATGGGGAGTGCCTCGCCGTCGAATCAGGAAACCCGGGAATGGACAATGAGCAGGTTGCACGGCAGATTTTCCAGGATGTATTCCATGCCATGGGTAAAGATGCGGTCGATGAGGCCGTATTTTGCATCGGGAGAATTGATGACCAGGAGGTCGGCATTGGCTTGTTCAGCATACTGACGAATGGCATATCCGGGCCTGCCCGTGACGATTTCTTCAGAGACTTTGATCTCGCAGGGGCCACAGAGACTGACGAGCTCATGCAGCTGTAGGGCTTCTTGGCTGGAGAGCCGTTCTTTGACAAGGGTCGTTTGGATGGCCGTACTGTCGTAGGCCATGGCCATTGCCACCCCCTGTTGGTCCGATTCTGTGACCACAATAATCTCGCGAGCTCCCATCTGTGCGGCAAAATAATTCACCGTTTGGATGGTGGGTATGGTCTTTGGATTCTGCACCCCGTTGACAATGAGCTTCCTGAAGGAAGTGCCGCTCACCTGCGGTTCCGTCAGTAAAAGAAGAGAACACTTTGCGGCTCTGCTTAAGCCCCGAACCACCGATCCGAGGTAATAGGAGAACCCCTTTTCGCGACGTTTTGCTCTCAGGACCAGGAGGTCGACCAGATGCTGTTTGCAGATATTCAGCAGTGTTTTTACGGGATTGCCTTGCTGCCAGATTATTTGTATTTCCAAAGAGTCGAACCCTAAACGTTTCAGGATATCATTTAAGATGTTCTCTTTGGCCAAGGTCTTTTCACCAATATGGATGAGCAGCAAACGAGCATTAAATGTTTCAGCCAAGATTTTGGCCTCGGCCAAAACATCTTCCAGTCTGGTGGAAGAAAAGGCCATTGCCACGCCGATCGTTGCAAAAGGATACGAGGGGCGATTTTTCAAGGTGTCATACTCCATAGCTGTTCCCTTCTTCCCGTTTATGGTGCGATTCTGCTTAAAGTAATCTCCAAGGATACTCAAATCTTCTCTACCTGTCGATTTTTAAGAAGAGTCAAACCTCGCTTCTGAAGCGATACCCCACACCCGACTCGGTCAAGATATAGCGGGGCCGTGATGCATCTTTTTCGAGTTTATGACGGAGGTTGCTGATATTGACCCGCAGGACGTGCGGTTGCTCCAGATAGACAGCTCCCCATATCTGCTTGAGAATCTGCCGATGGGTCAGGACTTTGCCGGCATTGGCAACCAATAAACGCAACAATTCATATTCCGTGGGGGTCAACGCTACGGTCTCGTTGCGCAGCAACACTAAACGGCGCGCAAGATCAACCTCCAACTCGTCAATGCGGAATATCGGTTCAGGCGTCTGCTGCAGAGAACGGCGCAACACGACCCGTATCCGGGCAAGGAGTTCTCCCACGCCAAACGGTTTGGTCAGATAGTCATCGGCGCCTGCGTCAAGAGCGTGCACCTTGTCCGCCTCACGATCGCGGACAGAAAGGACAATGATCGGAACCTGTGACCATTGCCGGATCCGCTTGATCACTTCAACCCCATCCAGGTCCGGCAGGCCTAAATCGAGCAAAATGACATCCGGTTTGGTTGTCACTGCAGCCGAGAGGGCGGCATGACCATTTTCCGCCTGGAACAGTGCAAATTCGCCATTGGCAAGCGCGGTTTTCAAAAAACGCTGGATTGCCGGCTCATCATCAACAATCAGGACCCGTGGCAGGTTTGTTTCCTTTGTCATCTCTATCCTAATTAATCATAAAGGAAGCTGGCAGGTGATTCGCAACCCACCGCCAGATCGATTTTCAGCCAAGATGGTTCCCTGATGGGCTTCGACTATCCCTTTACAGATGGAGAGACCTAATCCGGTTCCATTCACCCCTTCAGGGATGGGTAAACGGTAGAATTTATCGAAAACCCGCTGCAAATCGTGCTCGGGAACTCCTGGGCCACGGTCAAGCATTTCTACGATCAAATATTTTGTATTTGTTTGCGCGCGTATTTCTATGAAACTATCCGCCGGGGAATATTTCAAGGCATTATCCAGCAGGTTGACCAGAACCTGGGTCATGAGGACCATGTCCATGCTGACCAGAGGCAGGCCTTCCGCAAGTTTGACGCTCACATCTCGGCCCTCTAATTTCTGTTCGAGCGCGGCCAAGGAACAACCGATCAGATCCTGCACGTCACAGGGTTCTTTATTAATTCTCAGCTCCCCGGCTTCCAGTCGGGTCATATCCAGCAAATTACCGACAAACCGGTTCAGACGTTCCGCCTCATCCCAGGCCCCATTCAATAAATCCTGACTTCTCGTGTCGTTAATCTGCAGATGCTCATCCCGCAAACTGCTGAGGGCGCCAATAATGGATACCAGGGGGGTTCGCAGGTCATGGGATATTGAATTGAGCAGCGCTCGTTCCAGGGTTTCTCTCGCTTGCAGGACCTGCGCCTGCTCAGCTTGCTGGGCCAGATGAACCCGTTCCATGGCAAGGGAAATCTGGGTAACAAAGGCATCAAGGAGGCGGCGATGGTGAGGAGACCGGTAATCGGATATCTTTTTCAGTTTGACGCCCAAGACGCCAAGAAAACACGCTGTGGTATGCAGAGGTAAATACAGAAGCTGAGCCGAGCCGAGCGTTTCGGTACCCACCCCTGCCTGCCGGCGATTACGGAACGACCAGTCTGCTACGGCTAACTCTTTATTATCCAGGGTCAGATCCTTGCTGATGGCCGCGATGTCCATCTGTTCCCCGTGCGGAATAAGGATGGCCAGTTGCGCGTCTAAGGTTTCGCTGATATTTTTTATCACGGCTGCCATGATCGATCCCATGTCAACCGCGGCAGCTAGATCGCGACTCAGGTAGTAGAGACTCTCGGTCTGCAGCTCGCGTTCCCGTAGAGCCTCTGCCCGTTCCCTGGCCTTGGCCACCAAGGTGCTGATGACCACCCCAACGCTGAACAGCCCCAAAAAGGTGAAGATGTACTCAGTATCGTTCACCGTAAAAGTCCACCGGGGGGCGACGAAAAAGAAATCAAAGGCCAGCACCCCTAAGGCGGCTGTCAGCATTGCCGGTTTCAAACTAAGCTGGACCGCGGCCACCACTACCGCCAACAGATAGATCATGACCATATTGGTCGGGGACAGAAAGGGCATGACCAGGCTGGAAAGTGCTGTTGCTGCTGCCACCAGCGCTAAACTGACTAGATACTGAAACCAAGGAACAGCCTGCTTGGATTTAACTATCTGGCGCTCCGTTTTTTGAGGAGCCCCATTGATACTAACGACATGGACATGGATCGCGCCGCTGAGGCGGATAATCTGATCTACGATCGGGGGACGTAAAATCTCGATCCACCTCGATTTAGCCGGTTTGCCGACCACGATCCGAGTGACGTTATGGCGCACCGCATACTCGATTACGGCCTCGGCCACCGAGGTGGCGGTGATGGTCGCGACCTCCGCACCCAGGCTTTCGGCCAGCCGCAGATCATGCCAGACCCGTTCCCGGTTCTCCTGCTGCTGTCGGGCTAGGCTGGGGGTCTCAATGTAGACAGTGACCCATTGCGCCTTGAGTTCGTCGGCCAGCCGCCGGGTGGTCCGTATCAGTTTCTCGCTGAACGGGCTGCCGCTGGCGCAGACCAGGAGCCGTTCGGTTACCGGCCAGGGACCAGGAATGGCGCGGGTCTCCATATAGGTCCGCATCTCATCGTCCACCCATGCGGCGGTGCGGCGCAACGAAAGTTCGCGCAGGGCAATGAGATTGCCGGGGCGGAAGAATTTTTGCGCAGCCCAGGCAGCCTGTTCCGGAAGATAGACCTTACCTTGGCGCAGGCGCTGCAACAACTCCTCCGGCGGAATATCGACCAGCTTGACCTCTGTCGCCCGGTCAAGGATGCTGTCGGGCACGGTCTCGCGTACGGCAATGCCGGTTATCTGGGTGACGATATCATTGAGGCTTTCAAAATGTTGGACATTGACGGTGGTGTAGACATCAATCCCTGCGGCCAGGATCTCCTCTACGTCTTGCCAACGCTTTTCGTGTCGGGAGCCGAGGACGTTGGTATGGGCCAACTCATCGATCAGCACAATCTGCGGTTTTCTCGCTAAAGCGGCATCGATATCCAGCTCCGGAAGCAGCACGCCCTGGTATTCACGCTGGGCCTTGGGGAGAATTTCCAACCCTTCGAGTAGGGCATCGGTTTCCGCCCGGCCGTGGGATTCGACATAGGCGGCGACCACGTCCCTACCTGCCTGTTGCTGCTGCCGGGCCGCCTCCAGCATGGTGTAGGTCTTGCCAACTCCCGCGGCATAACCCAGGAAAATCTTCAGCTTTCCTCGTTCTTCACCTCTTTCCTCTGCCTGTGCCGCTTTCAGCATGGCTTCCGGCGAAGGACGCATTCCTTCATGTGATAGACTCATGGCGTTGCACTGTCCAAAGCTAAGTTGAGGGTTAGTAGCAGAGTGACGATCTGAGGTTCGTCATGTAGAAATGCTAACGAGGCCCATGCCAAAGGGGAAGAATACACCACTTACCTTGTTGCCTTGAACGTTCTGCTTTGCACGGCCTCTTGAAAAGCAGCAAGGATCTCATCGCATTGCGTCGCAACCTTACGTTTTCTGCCCAGCGAAAGCTCCAGTGATTTGATGTTACTGTTCTGCCGGGACAGTTTGATGACCTTGGCGGTCACGTCCATGAACTCGGAAAAAGCTGTTTTTGCCTGCGAGAGGGCATCACGACGCTCTTCTCCAACAATCCCGGCCAGTGTATCGAGAGATTTTGCGACCTCGGTTTCCTCTCTTTTCATTTTCGCCTCGATTTGGTCCATTTTTTCGTCGTTCGCCTCGGCGATATGGGGACTGTGCAGATTGTACATCTTGAGCCCGGCGGTCATTGCCTGGCATATAAGTCCGGTAACCCTGCCTTCGTCCGGAGATCCTGCAGCCGACGCTCTAATACCTTCAAGGGCCTGCTCAAATCGTTGTATCGCTTCGCCGCCCTTTTCCTGGGAAAGGCTTGCCGCTTTAAGATTCGTGTTCTGCACCGCTAGTTCCAAAATGACTTGATCGAGTTTGCCGAGCTCTGTCCAACAGTTGGTAAACTCAACAACAAGCTTTTTCTCATCCTGCAAAGGGACAGTATCGATGAGTGAGCGAAGCAGCGTCAGGTTGTGCTCGACTGCTGCCGAGGCAACGAGCGACTGGTCGGCAAATTCCTGTGATTCCTCATCTGTTATCGCCATGACGGCGCTTTTTTCCATTTCTACAGATTTATGGAGATGAATACGCATCTGGGAGAGGAGCTCTTTTTTCCCCACGATATTTTTATAGGTATCCTCTATCGGTATGGAATTATTAGAATGTTTTGAAATAACAGCAAGAATGAATAATGCAGCGACGATTCCGACGCCCACTATGACAGCGCTTCGCCCTTTGCCATTGGGAAACTGCATGCCTATTTCCTCCGTTGTTTGAATTTAAAGGTTCTTTGGAAAAGAAACCGATGTTCCTGTGTAGAACGTAATAAAAAAATATTGAAAATTCAAATTGTTGTTATCTTATCTTCCAAATAATCATCCGCGTTGTTCCCAACCATTCGTGTTTCATCTTGTCATTTTTTCAAGTGATGGTGTGCAATGAACAATTGAAATTCCTCATTTTTCGTCATAGATGAAATCATGTGCGGACATAACAGCCCCAAGCCCCGTAACCTTGATGTTGCCAGATTTGATAAGCACACTTCGCATTGTTGTACGGATCAGAAAGTTCTGTTTTGTTAACATTGCACCCCACCCAATTACGTTCATTGATTTGGAAGAGACCAAAGTCAACTGACCCATCCCTATTCACATTTTCGGCCGTTGCAGAAAAAGAAGACTCACAGTGTGCGATCTGAAGCATCGAGGGAATGGCCTTTGCAGGAAAGCCTGCTTTATTTAAAACCTGTCTGACTTCGGGTTCCGAAAGAAAGAGGCCGTGGACTTTGCCGTAATTGCTCGGCCTGATAATGTCTGTTTCCATTTTTTTGCGCAAGATACTTCTGGAACAACGATGAGGAGACGTATCAGCAGTCTTGTCAGTTTTATTATGTAGGTTCTGCTCAGTTGACATTATTTCACCCATGGTATGGAGAGTGGACGCTCTACAAACTGGAGCATACACTGACAAGAAAAGCAGAGTTAACAAGATACCAGCCGATTTAATTTTGAAGATTAAAGCCATTTTTTAAACTCCTATAAACTCTTACAACTTGGCACACTCTGAGCGTTCATTCGCCCCCTTGTTGCAAGATACACGGCACCTACTTCTCTGTATGGTGTATTTCCTCTTCTCCGCAAGGCATGCAACCCAGTGCATGCAAGATTAGCTTTTCGCCAGACAGCAAAGGTAAGCGCTTATTTTTATTTGGTCAGATCAGATTGCCCAACCCGTTGTTGTCGGGCAGGAACTTGATCATTGGATGTGTTTTTTTTCAGGTCATTTTTCCATTTACCGGGGCACCTCATCTGGCCTTGTGTCTCTCCTTGGGAGAAAGTGGATAAACCGCAGGCGAGATCCGGGATTATGGAGCAGGGGAGTGCGAGAAGGGCGACGGCAGGTTTCAGGCTTAGACCAAGCCGTAAACCTGCCGCTCTCTAGGTATTGATTAATCAGAATCTACTAGAAGGCCATTGTAACCGTGACCCCGCCGTAGATGAAGTTACTGTCGCCACCGTTGCCACCGTTGAGAACTTCCTGGCTATTGACCTTGATCAGGTCGCGGGCATTTTCGGTGAGCGCAAACGAGTAATTCAATATCGGGGTGATGGTGATGTACTGATTCACTGGAAAGGCGATGGAGGCGGTCAGCAAACCGTCATGAAAGCCCCTGTAAGCCTCGGCGGTGTTGACCTTGGCGTAGGAGCTGGCGTCGTCAGCTGCCAGGTAGCCGACTTGCGCCCCCAGGCTGAGCCCGATCTTCTCGGTGATCGGTAGAGTATGTGATACTCCGAGGGTCACGTACCAGCCGGCAAGGTGGTCGAAATCACGATACACAGTCAGTGTCGGGGTCAGCAGGGTGTGCCAGGCAGCACGCGCAAAGACCTCCTGGGTGTCCGGACCAATAACGCTGTAATAAATATAGCCCGCAGTCAGCCCCACCGGGCCTATGGTCCAGTCGTAGGCCAGGGTCAAATCGGTCTCGGTCCAGTTATTGCTGCCCCCGCCTTCGGTGTTCTGTACATAGACGTTCGTATCCATATTGCCCCAGACATTGGCGGAAAAGCCCTTATAGGCTACCGTTGCTGACGGCTGGAGGACGATGCTGTCCTTGCTGAGTTCAAAGCCGCGCCAGACATATTTGCTCAGGGCGCTGACCGCGAGGTTCGCCGTGGGTTTATCCTCAGCCGCGGGCTTATCCTCATCTGCCCGGGCGATGCCGCCTAACTGCAGGCAACTCAGTGCCCCTGCCACCACTGCTAAATTGATATATTTTTTCGTTTTCATTTGTTTTCTCTTTTTTATGAGATGATTGTTTGGGGCAACCTACGTTGCTCCGGGTTGATACTGCTTGGAGCTTATGGCTTCAATGTTTCCAACTCTAAATTGACGGCAAGTACATTAATCCGCGGCGCACCCATAAATCCCAATTGACGGTCTTCCTGGTGGGCTGCGATGACACGGGCGACCCTTTCCTCTTTCAGGCCGCGTGCCAGGGCGATGCGGTGAACTTGGGCACTGGCGGCCTGCGGTGAGACATGGGGGTCGAGACCGCTGCCTGAGGCCTGCACTAAGTCGGCGGCTATCAACTCGTTTGCCCCGTCGGTACGCAGCACTTGCAAGCGTTCGTCAACCGTTTTCAGGTAGGCGGGAGTGGTGAGGCTAGCGTTGGAACCGCCAGAGCCCAGCGGGTTGTAGGCGAAATCAGTGGCAGCCGAGGGCCGGGGCCACAGGTATTTCGGGTCGGAAAACGGTTGGCCGATGAGAGACGAGCCGACCGCTTTGCCTGCAGCGTCGGTGATCAAGCTGCCCTGGGCCTGGTTCGGAAAGAGGAGTTGAGCCAGGCCGGTGACAATGGCGGGATACATGCCGCCGCAGAGAACGGAAAACAGGAGGAGCATGAGCAGTGCCGGTTTTATATCTTTCATGGGTTGACTCCTTGGTTGATCGTTGGTTGTGGTCAGATAAACAGGCCGAGACCTAAGTCGATGGCCTTGATGCCGATAAAGGGGGCGATGATGCCGCCGACCCCGTACACCATCAGGTTGTAAATTAACAATTTCTCGGCCGGCATTGGGCGGAACTTGGTACCTTTCAGCGCTAAAGGCACCAGCAGCGGAATAATGATGGCGTTGAAGATGACTGCCGATAGGATAGCGCTGTAAGGACTCGCCAGGTGCATGACGTTCAGCGCCCCCAGTTGCGGATAGATGGAAAGCAGCGCTGCCGGGATGATGGCAAAGTACTTGGCGATATCGTTGGAGATACTGAAGGTAGTCAGGTTGCCGCGGGTCATGAGGATCTGTTTGCCGATCATGACGATATCCAACAACTTGGTCGGATTGCTGTCCAAATCGATGATGTTGGCTGCCTCGCGAGCCGATTGGGTGCCGGTGTTCATTGCCACCGCCACGTCGGCCTGGGCCAGGGCCGGGGCATCGTTGGTGCCGTCGCCGGTCATGGCCACCATAAAACCAGCCTCCTGGTTCTCCTTGATCAGGCGCAGCTTGTCCTCCGGCTTGGCCTGGGCCAGGAAGTCGTCGACCTGGGCCTCGGCGGCAATGGCCGCGGCGGTGAGCGGATTGTCGCCAGTGATCATCACCGTCCTGATCCCCATGCTCCGGAGTTGCTGGAAGCGTTCCTGGATACCGCTTTTTATTATGTCTTTCAGGTTGATAACACCTAAGACCTCAGCACCCTGGCAGACCACCAACGGGGTCGCCCCTGCGTGGGCAATGGTATTGACTTTCCCTTCCAAGTCCTTGGGGACACTGCCGCCCTGCTTACCGACAAAGGTGGCGATAGAATCGGCCGCGCCTTTGCGGTAGATCACGCCGTCGACATCGACCCCGGAGAGGCGGGTGTCGGCGCTGAAGGGGATCACCACCGCGTTTTCTGGCAGCACGTCCAACTGTAAACCATGCTTCTCTTTGGCCAGGGCCACCACGCTCCGTCCCTCCGGCGTTTCATCGCTGAGTGAGGCCATCAAAGCTGCCTCTGCCAGCTCTCGCTCTGTATGCTCGCCCACCGGCACAAAGGCGACCGCCTGCCGATTACCGTGGGTTATGGTCCCCGTCTTGTCAAGGAGCAGCACATTGACGTCACCGGCGGCCTCGATGGCTCGACCGGAGAGTGCGATAACGTTCTTCTGAAAGAGGCGGTCCATGCCGGCGATGCCGATGGCGGGTAAGAGAGCGGCAATGGTGGTGGGCGCCAGGCAAACGAACAGGGCCACAAGGATGGTCAGCGAAACCGGGCTGCCCTGGCCGGCGGCAGCGACACTGTAGATGGAAAGAGGGCTGATGTTGGCGCAGACCAGCAAGAAGACTAGGGTCAGCGCAATCAGCAACACTTCCAAGGCGACTTCGTTGGGGGTTTTGCGGCGTTTGGCCCCTTCGATGAGCGAGATCATCCGGTCGAGGAAGGTTTCGCCGGGGTTGGCGGTGATCTTGACGATGATCGAGCTTGCCGTGACCGTGGTGCCACCGGTGACCGCGCTCCGGTCTCCTCCCGACTCACGTACCACCGGTGCTGATTCGCCGGTCACCGCTGCTTCGTTGACCAAGGCGGCGCCGGCTACGACCTCGCCGTCGCCGGCGATCAGCTCACCCGCCTCTACCAGAATATAGTCGTCCCTGCGGAGTTCGGTGGCGCCGACCGTGGTCTGGGGGCTTGCAAAATCAAGTGTTGCGAGCCGTTTGGCAGTGACATCAGAGCGAGATTTGCGCAAACTTGCGGCTCGGGCCTTGCCGCGTCCTTCGGCCAGGGCCTCGGCAAAGGTGGCAAAGAGGACGGTTAGCCAGAGCCAGATCGAGACGGCTCCGGTGAACCAGGCCGGCTCACGGTTGGCGCTGGTGAGCGAGAGGATGAAGGTCACCAGGGTGATGCAGCTGGCGACTTCAACGGCCAGCATGACCGGGTTGCGCCACAGGGAGCGCGGGTCAAGTTTTTTGAAGGATTCGAGCAGCGCGCCCCTCAGCAGTTCCTTATCAAAGGCCGATTTGGGTTGGGCAATATGTTTTGACATGGCTTTAGTTACCTCCAAGCATGGTCAGGTGTTCAACGATCGGTCCTAGGGCAAGGGCCGGGAAAAAAGTCAGGGCGCCGACGATGAGGATGACCAATGTCAACCAGAGGGCGAACGGGGCCTTGTCGGTGGGCAGGGTGCCGAGGCTGGGCGGGACGTACTTCTTACTGGCCAGGGAACCGGCCATGGCCAGGATGGCAACCGCCGGTACGTAGCGACCGATCAGCATGGCCAGGGAACCGAGGATGTTATAGAAGTTGACGTTGGCACTCAAGCCCGCAAAAGCGCTGCCATTATTGTTGGCCATGGAAGCGATAGCGTAGAGCACCTCGGAAAGGCCATGGGCACCGGGATTGGCCATAGCGGCCACGGCGGACGGGGTAATCATGGCGATACCAGAGAGGATCAGCACCACGATCCCGGCGCTGAGGATGGTAATGATCGACATCCACATCTCCCGCACCTCAATCTTCTTGCCCAGGTACTCCGGCGTCCGGCCGATCATCAGGCCGGAAACAAAGACGGCAATGACGGCAAAGGCCAGCATGGTGTAGAGACCGGAGCCGACGCCGCCGAAGACAATCTCACCCAGCAGGATCAGGGAAAGGGGGATCAAACCGCCGATGGGGGTGAGCGAGTCGTGCATGGCGGCGACCGCGCCGCAGGAGGTGCCGGTGGTGGCCACTTCAAAGAGATTCGTGCCAGCCATCCCGAAGCGGACCTCTTTGCCTTCCATATTGCCGCCATGGACGCCCATCTGGGTCAGTTGCGGGGTGCCGCTGGTTTCGGCCCATTGGAGGACGCCAAAAGCAACCACCAGAAGTAGGAGCATAACCGCCAGCAGCGTCCAGCCCTGGCGGGTATTGCCGACCATGACCCCGAAGGTGTAGGTGAGACCTGCCGGGATCAGGAGTATGAACAGGATCTCCAGCAGATGGGAGAGCGGGGTCGGATTCTCGAAGGGATGGGCCGAGTTGGCGTTGAAGAAGCCGCCGCCATTGGTGCCCAGTTCCTTAATCGCCTCCTGAGAAGCGACCGGTCCCATGGGGATGCTGACCTCATTAACGACCACGGTATCGGTCAACGGTTTACCGGCTGAATCCAGGCGCGGCTTACCTGCTTCGTCCACTTGCGGCTTATCAAAGCTGGTGGTCTGGACCAAGGGTACGGTCTTATAGGGGCTGAAGTTCTGGATCACGCCCTGGGAGACTAGGATGAGGGCAGCAACCAACGACAGCGGCAGCAGGATGTAGAGGGTGCCGCGGCTCATGTCGACCCAGAAGTTGCCGAGGAGCGAGGTCTTGCGTCGGGCGAAACCGCGGATCAGGGCAATGACCAGGGCCATACCGGTGGCAGCGGAGACAAAGTTGTGCACCCCGAGCCCCACCATCTGGGTAAAGTAGCTGGCCGCCGTCTCACCGCTATAGGCTTGCCAGTTGGTGTTGGTGATGAAGCTGATCGCGGTGTTGAGTGCTAGTTGCCAGGTAAAGGGCGGCAGGCCCTGTGGGTTCAGGGGCAGCAGGTGCTGCAAAAGCAGCATGGCGAAGAGCGCCGCGAAGCCCGCCAGGTTAAAGAGGAGCATGGCGACGGCGTAGCGCTGCCAGCCCATCTCTTCGTCCTTGTTCACACCGCAGATCCGGTACAACAGGTTCTCGCAGGGGGTAAGAATGGGTGAAAGTAAGGTGCGCTCGCCCTGATAGACTTTGGCCATAAAAGTGCCAAGCGGTTTGACCAGAAAGAGCAGCACCGCGAAAAAAAAGAGTGTTTGCAGCCAATCGTAGGTATTCATTGTGATACTCCCGGTATATTATTCATTGTAACCTCTCCAAACGTATGAAGGTTGATATGGTTCCGTGGTTTTGTCTCCTGGCAGTATTTGTAACTCTTTTGACATCAAGATAGTGTCAGGATTTCCGGCAAAGGTGTCAATTTAATATCAAGAAGAGGGGGGCGGGCGGTTGAGACGGATTTTTCCTGGTGGGGGAATTTTTGCAAAGGAACAGCAAGGCAATGTTTTGTTCTAGGTATGAGGCGGTTTGATAGGATACCATATAACTATTGTAGTGAAAAGGTGACACACCTGATCGTCGTGGAGGAAACCCTACCGGGTTGCTCTTCCAAAACTTTTTCATTTTTTTGCAAAAGTTTCAATGAACAGGTACAATCTGTCATTAAAAAAAATGTGAAATTCACACTTGATTTTGATAAAATAAATTTATTCCCACCCCTTTCTGCATCCTGCAATCGTAAACCTCTTTTGAGGTTTTACCCCCAACAAGTGAGGATTATATGACCGAAGAACAGATTGCACGGGAACAACCCTCGATTTTTTTCACCAAACAGCCCATCCTCAACGCCAAGCGCAGCATCTGGGGGTATGAACTGTTGGGGGCTGAGATGAAAGGAAATATCTACGAGGTCTTCCCCCAGCAGGAGAGTGCGGCTGGCCTGTGTTCCAGTACGTATCAAGGACTACAGGAGGCCATGAATCGCGGCAAAAAGATTATGATAGGCTTTGATGATATGAGCATACTGGCCGGACTGCCGCAAGCCCTGCCGGCAGCCTATGGTGTTGTGCGCGTGTTGCCTGGTTTTCGCACGGATGGGCTCAGCGCTGCCTTGCAAGGGCTGCGGAGTGAAGGCTACCAGACCATGGTTGAGGCTATTCCCGGTCAGCAGCTCCCGGCCGAAATCTGCAGCCAGGCAGACATTATCGGGTTCGATTTCAGCTCGGGAAAACCAGATCAGGCCGCATTGGATCAGATAAAAAAATATCCGGCCCAGATGCTGGCACGCGGCCTCAAAACCCTGGAGCAGTTCCAGGCCACGCGGGATATGGGCTTTGCCCTCTTCCAGGGATCTTTTTTCAAGGAACCCGAATGCGTACGCGACCGCAAGCTCGGTTCCAATGAGGTTGCCCGGTTGAATCTTTTTCGTCTTATGGAAGAGGAAGAGGTGGACATCAAGGATCTGGCCGCAGCCATTCGCTCCGACGTATCGGTCAGCTTTCGTCTGCTTTCCTTCCTCAACAGCGCCTCGTTCGGGTTTCGCCAGAATATTCAATCCATTGATCAGGCCATCATGATGCTGGGCTGGCTCAAACTCAAAAGCTGGCTGCGTGCGGTGCTGCTGGTCGATATGACCGGGAAGGACGAAGTTCCGCAGGAACTGGCTGCTCTTTCGCTGCAGCGCGGCAAGTTTTTCGAGCTGTTGGCTACCGAATATGACTATTGGGGATTCAACCCGAGCACACTTTTTCTGGTCGGTTTGTTTTCTCTGATGGACGCTATCCTGGGCATGCCCATGGAGAACGTGGTGGAAATGCTGCCACTTGAAGCCAAACTCAAAGTGGCGCTGAAACGCGATGCCGACAGTGAGTACCGGCCGCTCTTCGAGCTTCTCGACTGTCTGGAAGATGCCGACTGGTCAGCACTTGAAATCCTGACCCAGAAATTGTGTCTGGACCTTGGCTCGGTCAAGGATGCCTTCGCCGCTTCCCGTAACTGGGCAGACGGTTTTTTTGCGTCGCGCAACTAAACGGGGTCTAATCAAAGTCCCTAAGGTGTTCCACATTGTATTCATTCACCACGAAGAAGCCCCTTCGTGGTGAATGAAGGTCATTTTACTCAAATATTAATTCCCGGTTTCTCAAAATCCCTATTTGCCTAGCGGCTGCACGTTCCAAATCTTTCTAGCATACTCCAACACCGCACGATCACTGGAAAACTTGCCCATGTTGGCAGTGTTGAGGATGGTTTTGCGCGTCCATTCGTCTCTGTTTTCGAAGAGTGCGTCCACTCTCTCCTGCGCCTCGATGTAGCTCCGGTAGTCGGCAAGGAGCAGGAAGTAATCCCCGTGATGCAGGAGTGCATCGACTATGGGGGCAAAGAGGTGCGGCTCAGCGGGTGAGAACAGGCCGGTGGCAATCTGGTCGATGACCCGTTTGAGCTCCGGATCGCTTTCGTAGATACGATAAGGGTTGTAGTCGGTGCCTCTCAGGTGATCCACCTCTTCTGTTTTGAGCCCGAAGAGGAAGAAATTTTCAATGCCGACCTCCTCCATGATTTCGACGTTGGCCCCATCAAGGGTGCCGATGGTGAGGGCCCCGTTGAGGGCAAATTTCATATTGCCAGTACCGGAAGCCTCCATGCCGGCTGTGGATATCTGCTCGGAGAGGTCAGCGGCGGGAATAACTTTTTCTGCCTGGGATATGCAATAGTTGGGCAGGAAGAGCAACCGCAAGCGGCCCCGGACATCCGGGTCATTGTTGACCACTTCAGCCACGGCATTGAAGAGCCTGATGATGAGTTTTGCCTGGAAATAGGCGGGAGCGGCCTTGCCCCCGATCATCACGGTGCGCGACGTGAAAGTGCCTTCAGGGTTATCCTTGATGCGGTTGTAGCGCGTGATCACATGCAAAATATTGAGGAGCTGCCGCTTATATTCATGCATTCGTTTGAATTGGCAGTCGAACAGGGTCCGCGGATTGATCCCCATACCTATCCTGCGCAGTACGTAGCGGGCCAGCCGTTTTTTGTTCTCCATTTTGGCTTCGGCAAACTTTTGGCGGAATTGCGGGTCTTCGGCCAGGGGAATAAGCCCCTTGAGTCGGTCCAGGTCGCAAACCCACTCCGGCCCGATCGCCTCGGTGATCAGTTTCGAAAGCGCGGGGTTAGCCTGCAGAAGCCAACGGCGAGGCGTCACCCCGTTAGTGATGTTTCTGAGTTTGCCGGGATAAAACTGATGGAAGTCGGCAAACAGGCTGGCCTTGAGGATGTCGGAATGGAGGGCCGCCACCCCGTTGACTGAATGGCTCCCGACAATAGCGAGATGGGCCATCCGCACCCGGCGTTCATGCCCCTCCTGGATAATCGACATCCGGCTCAAGCGTTGTTCGTCCCCTGGATACTTGGCTGCCACTTCTTGGAGAAAGCGGTGGTTGATTTCATAGATAATTTCAAGATGCCTGGGCAGCAAATGGCCGATAAGAACGACCGGCCAGGTTTCCAAGGCCTCAGGAAGCACGGTGTGGTTGGTGTAGGCAAAGGTCTTGGTGCAGATGGCCCAGGCCGTGTCCCAGGGGAGCCCTTCCATGTCCAACAGGATGCGCATGAGTTCCGCGATGGCGATGGAAGGGTGGGTGTCGTTGAGCTGCACGGCGACGTGATCGGCAAAATCGACCATTGTGCCGTGCTGTTTCCTGTGCCTGCGCATGATGTCCTGGAAGGTCGCGGCAACAAGAAAATATTGCTGTTTCAAGCGCAGCTCCTTGCCGGCCATCTCCTTGTCGCTGGGATAGAGCACCTTGGAAATGTTTTCGCTCATCACCTTGTCGTGCATGGCGCCTGAGTAGTCACCCCGGTTGAAGATACCAAGGTTGAAGTCGCGGCTCGACTGGGCGGCCCAAAGCCGCATGTTGGTGACATGGACCCCGCCGTATCCCGGAATCAGAATATCGTTGGGGATGGCCATGATATTTTCGGTGTCCACCCAGCGGTAACGCAGATTGCCGTCGTCGTCGTGGTACGCTTCGCTTCTGCCGTAGAAGTTGATTTCGTAAAGATGCTCTCGTCTGACGATTTCCCAGGGGCTGCCCTGTCGCCGCCAGTTGTCACAGCTTTCTTCCTGGCAGCCGTTGACGATGTTCTGATAGAAGATGCCGTAGTCGTAGAGAATGCCATACCCATATCCCGGAATTCTAAGACTTGCCATGGAGTCAAGATAGCAGGAGGCGAGTCGACCAAGACCGCCATTGCCGAGTCCGGCGTCCCATTCCACCTCTTCCAGATCCTCAAGGGCAAGGCCCTGTTTTTCCAAAACCTCCCGGCACCCCTCCTCCATGCGCATGTTGGTGAGGTAGTTCATCAGGAATCTGCCGGGCAGGAATTCGAGCGACAGGTAGTAGACCCGCTTGGTCATGCTGTCGTAATAGTCGCGCTGGGTGTTGAGCCACATCCTGATGAGTCGATCGCGGATGCTGTAGGCGAGCCCATTGAAATAGTGGAACTTGTTGCGCCCGTAGACCTCATTGCCCAGATTGGAAACAATGTGACGGTGGATGTCGTCGATCAGGGTGCCGAGACTCTGCATCTGTTCGACGGCCTGGTCCGCTTCCTGTTTTTGCGTGGAAACTTTTTTCTTTTGCATAGAAGACCCTCTGCTTCAGGCTGATGTGGCTGTTATGCTGCTGAAAAATTACCTTCAGGAAGACACGGATGGGCGATTTTTTGAGAGGATCAATCCGTGTTTCCCGTAGTTAGAGCGTCGAGATGGTTTGGAACAATGGGGTTTGGGTGAGTGCTGATAATGCAATGAAAGAATGGGAAATCATTCTTGAAATGTCAATGATAATGTTGAAGAGGCAGGGGGAAGGGCCGTCCTTTGCGGACTTTGGAAAAAGCATGGTCGTAACAGCGTCTTCCTCAGGCACCGAAAGGCAGCGCGTCATCCGGTAAGGCCGGAAGTGCTGTGCAGAAACGTACCTACCTCTTCCAGGTCGGCTTGTGAAAGATTGAGCAAAACAGCTTCTTCGGTTTCCAGAAGTTCGATGGCGACATCTTGCGTCAGCCCGATTCCCATGTGATGGCAGATATGATTGGCCATCTTCACCAATATGAGCAGGTAATCGGTTCGGTCATAATCCTGCAAATGGTGATCACGGGTAATAACAGCGAACATCTGCGGCATATTGATTTGGTGCATTAACAGATACCCCTGTTCCGCATGCAGTATGGCCATGGCACTTAAAAGCAGGTGGTCGGGAATCGTAATGGAGGCGTCTTTTTGTTTCTTTTGGGCGATTACTTTCAGAATCAACAACTTGCCGATATCATGGAAAAGACCGGCGAAGAAGGCCTCGTTCTGCATGACTCCAAAATCGAGGCGATGAGAAAGCATGCCGGCGGCAAAGGCACACCCCATCGAATGCTGCCAAAGCTTCTTCATAATGGCATTTATCTGAAGGTCGCGAGAGTTGAATATCTTTTTACTGATATCCATGGAGATTATTCTGGCGATTTCGGCCATGCCCAGCCGGGTGATGGCTGCTTTCACGGTCGAGGTCTGGACCAGGCCCCGGTATCGTGCGGAATTGGCAATCTTGAGCAGGTTACTGGAAAGCGATTGATCCGCGATTATCAGTTTTTCGACAGCATGAAAATCCGGATTTTTTTTGATCAGTTCCATTTGTATCCGCAGGGATACAGAGTCGAAGATCGGCAAAGTAAATTGCTCTGACTCGATCTCCTTTTTCAGTGCGGCAACAAAGGTATTCCCGTCGGCCATCGTAGTTTCTTTTCAGTTGATTGATCACCATCTGGTACTGTGAAGTACTGAATACGGTTATAATAAACAAGAATGACAGCCGTATACGTAACTCTTGATAGCATAATAGTTGTTAAGTGAACAATAACTATTTGTGGTCGAAACTTAGCCGATCAGGCTCCAGACCATCTTGGTGGCCACGGCATAGAGGAAGATGGCAAAGATCCTTTTTAATTTATCCACCGGCAGGGCGTGCGCCAATTTAGCTCCAAGAGGTGCAGTCATCACGCTGAAACAGACAATGAACAGCAGGGCGGGAAGGTAGACGTAGCCGATACTGTAGGGCGGCAGGCCCGTGGCATGCAGATTGTTGACCACATAGCCCAGTGCCCCGGCAATGGCAATGGGGAATCCGATAGCTGCTGAGGTGCCGATGGCCCGATGGGCCGCGACATTACACCAGAGCATAAAAGGCACGGAGAGTGAGCCGCCGCCGATGCCGACTAGGCTCGAGGCCACCCCGATGGTTGACCCCACTCCGAACATTGCGGCATTGCCAGGCAGTTCCCGGGAGGCCTTCGGTTTTTTGTTGAGAAGCATCTGAGTGGCGACGGAATAGAGAAACACACAGAAAAAACCTTTGAGAAAACCGGTTGAAAGCCTGGAGGCGACAAAGGTCCCCAGAAAGGTGCCGATCAGGATGCCGGGGACAATCCGTTTGACGATGGCCCAGTCAACCGCGCCGCGCCGGTGGTGTGACATGAAACTGGAGACCGAGGTGAAAATAATGCTGGCCAGAGAGGTGCCCAGGGCCAGATGCATGATCAGTTCGTTCGATATCTCCGGTTGTCTGCCGAAACAGAAGATCAGCATTGGTACGATCACCAGGCCGCCGCCCACTCCCAGCAGGCCGGCGAGTAATCCGGCAATCAAGCCCACTACCAGATACATGAGTGCAATTTCAAGAGACATATTTTACTCCGTTCTGCTCCGGTGCATCCTGTCTCGATTCGCCTCGGGGAGGTGCGCCGGAAATAAATAAAAATTATTTTTCAGGTTGTTCGCCGAAAATATGGTTTTCGATTTCAGCGATATGGTTTTTCATAGCCTTGAAGGCTGCGTCCGCATTTCCTGACTCCAGGGCATCAATAATGCGTAGGTGGCTTTCCACTGAGGCATCACGCCGTTCACTGCTCTGCAGCCAGGTAGACCTTGTTTCATTGATGATCGATGCAATGGTGGTCATCACCTGACTAATCAACCGGTTGCCTGAACATTGGGCCAACTGCCGGTGGAATTCAGCATCAAAGGTGTCATCCACCCGGCCGGCCATCAGGGCGCGCTGCTGATCGCAAACGATGATTTTCAACCGGTCAAGGGTTGCAGGTAGCATTCTGCTCGCGGCCAGGGCGGCGATCTCCGGTTCCATCAATCGTCGAAACTCAATGATGTCCTGCAGAAAACTGCTCTGTTCATTAATAGCATCAAAAATAGCGTCACTCGAAAAAAAAGCATCGAGCGAGGTTAGCAGATAGGTGCCATCGCCCTGTCTGCTTTCGATGATCTTCCGCTCTGCAAGGGCCTGGAAGGCCTGGCGGAGGCTATTGCGCGAAACTCCGAAGGACTCGGCCAGCTTCCGCTCCGGCGGCAGCCGATCACCTGGGGCCAGCTCACCGTTGCGAATCATATCGCGGATCCGTTCGACGATGGCGGTGTAGGCGTATTTCTTTTCTTCCCTGGACTCGATCGCTGCCATGGCTGCCTCCTGAAATCTGACAATTGGTTCAACCAATATTTTATTTACTACTATTTGTCAATTAAATTTCTTTAATTACAGATTGATAATCTTTATAAATATGGTCAACCAATTAAAAGCTAGTCCGTAAATAAAACTTTGGTGCCCCGTTGTGCCGACCAATCAGCACCTGCCTAGTATCTGGGCAATATCTTTTGTAACCACATGACGTTTCGCTCTCTATCGGGGTGCGACGCCTGCACCTGGCGGTGATGTCCCCATTTGATGAACGCTTTCGTCTCGCAGGTAACCGACTCAACCAGGCCAAGGCGGCAAGGTTGGGTATGGGGCGTTGTGTGCGCAAGCCCTTGTGCCACAAAATTTGATTTTTGTCCGGAGTAATATCGATCAATTCACTAGCTGTTTTTTGGGTAAGCTGGTAACAATCTGATTAATTATTATCAATATTCCTCTTGTTCATTCGTCCTTTTTCAGTGCAACGGCTTAAGCTATGACGAACCGATTTGTCGTGTGGTTGTCGCATTTTCTTATGGGCGCTCTTGTCTTCTGTAGTTTCTTTGCCTTGCAAACGATTCTTCTCCATCTGCCGTTGACTTTTGTTGGATTTCTTGTCCCATTTTGCCTGGGAGGTTTGGGCGGCCTGGTGATCGGCGATCGTAACGCCCGTGTCAAGGCATTGCATCAATCCCTTCAGCAAGCAAATGTACGGGGCCTCGACCTATTTAAGGAAAGTGAAGAGCGGTATTACCAGCTTTTTGCATTAAGTCCAGCTGTGCAACTGCTAATCGATCCGGAAACCGGAAGTGTTGTCAATAGCAACGAGGCCGCCCAGAACTTTTACGGTTACTCCACCGAGGAATTCGCGAAGAAAACTCTATTTGAGCTCGATATCGATTCGGAAAACCTTGAAAAGGATCTGAGGCGGAACCTGGCTCAGGAACAGCTCTGCAGCAGATTTCAGCATCGATTGAAATCCGGGGAGATCAGGACGGTGGAGGTCTACTCGGTTTTCGTATCCCTGCAAGGACGTACCTTGACGCATTCGGTGGTCGTGGATGTTACTGACGGCGATGAATCTGAAACGAATCTGCGGCGCAAGACCAGAGAGCAACGGCTGTTGTTGGATTCCATCCCGGTCAGCGTCTGGTATCTCCGTGACCCTGAGACCTTTGGCATGGTCAATAAGGCTTTTGCAGATTGCTTCGACCGCTCACCCAAGGATATCGCCCACAAAAAATTGGAAACGGTTCTCAGTCAGGAAATATTTGCGCCTGCCTTGGCCAGTAATCGGCGGGTGTTTGCTGAAAAGACCGCGCTGCACTACGAACAGTGGTTACATTGCGGGCATGCCGAGCCGTGTTATATGGCTTTCACTAAAACGCCGAAGCTGGACGATGCCGGCAATGTCGAGTTTGTGGTCTGCACGGGCACGGACATTACCAGTCTGGAGCAGGCTAAAGATATGTTGCGGGTCGAACGCGACCTGCATGTTGTCCTGAACACAACAGCATCCTTTACGGAAACTTTGCGCATCTGCCTTGGAAAAGCCATTGAGGTTTCACAGACCGATTGCGGCGGTCTCTATCTGGTGGATCCAAGCGATGGCAGCCTCACGCTGGCCACCTCTCAAGGGCTCCCAGATAGTTTCATGCAAAGAGCCTCCCGCTATCGCGGCGATTCGGAGCATGCCCAAAGAGTACGCCGCAATCAACCGATCTATTCCAGTTACGCCGTCTCTCCTCTGCACGTACAAGGTGTTGTCTTGGAAAACGATGATGGGTTGCGTGCTGTAGGAGTTGTGCCTATTGCCTGCAAGGGCAGGGGGGTAGCCTGTCTGATGGTCGCTTCCCGCCGGAATGAGGAGATATCAAAGTTCCATCGTCTCGGCCTGGAGAGCTTGGCTGCGCACATTGGCACCTTTCTGGTACAGAAAGAACAGGAAACGCTTATCCGTCAGCATCAGAAAAACCTTGAAGCACTGTTCAATACCATCCAGGATTTCGTTTTCATTTTCGATGTGAATGGTGATATCGTCTACCTGAACACTGCGGTCTCCTCCTGTTTGGGGTACCAACAGACAGAACTGATCGGTAAGAATGTCCTGACTGTTCATCCGGAGGACTACAAAGAAGAAATCCTTGCCGTAGTAGCAGGCATGCTGGCTGGAAAACGTGACCATAATCTGGTACCGTTGGTGACCAAAGAGGGGAAACTGATCCCGGTGGAAACCCATGTCACCGAGGGGATATGGAGCGGACGGCAGGTTTTTTTCGGTGTGAGCCGCGATATCTCGTCCCGGCTGCAGGTGGAGCGACAGCAGCAGTTGCTGGTCAAGAATCAAGGGTTAGAGCGAATGGCCGGAGCTATGGCGCACCATTTTAATAATCTGATGACCATTGTGGCCGGCAATCTGGAGTTGGCCCTGGACGATGTTGCCCCCTCTTCGGCAACCTCTGCGCTGTTGGGTAACGCTCTGGGGGGCTGTAAAAGGGCCAGTGAACTGGGGCATGCTTTATTGATCTATACCGGACAGTTTGCCGAGGCCATCGCTCCAATCAATCTTTCTAATTTCTGTAAAAAGTTGCTTGATTCGGGCAGGATTATGCCGCCAGACCATATTGAATTATCGATAGATTTCGCCTCGCCTGGGCCGGTGGTTGCCGCTAATCCGTCCTATCTCGAGCAAACCCTTGCGGTCCTGATGACAAATGCTGCGGAGACCATCGGCACGGCATCGGGACGAATTGTTTTCCGGGTCATGTCTGTTGACTCGAAGAGTATCTGTGATGCCCATATTTTCCCTGCAGAATGGTCCCCCTCACAGGATCGATACGGCTGTCTGGAAATAAATGACAGCGGCGCCGGCATAGACGAGCGGCAGATTGCCAATATTTTTGATCCGTTCTATTCCGATAAATTCGTTGGCAGGGGCCTGGGGCTGCCGTTGGCCCTGAGTATCGTCAAGAAACTCCATGGTGCTATCATTGTCACCAGTCAACGCGAACGAGGCTCAACCTTCCAGGTGCTGCTTCCCGAGCAGAATCAGCATGACCGACAGGCTTGAATAATGGAAGAAATGCAGCCGACGCAGCCACTCAGTACAAACGAGCAATATTTCAAGATGGCAAACATCCTCATCGTCGATGATGATCTCGTTCTGGCAGAGATGCTGGCTGGTCATCTTACACGCGCCGGCTACCGGGCGGGGGTTGCTGCGACCTTGGCCGAGGGTATCGACCAGGCTCGCACGGGCGATTTTGATGTCATCTTTCTCGATGTGCAGTTGCCCGACGGCAACGGTCTTGAAGCCTTCCCCCATTTTTCCGAGGTGATATCACGGCCAGAAATTATTATCATGACCGGTTCCGGTGATCCCGACGGCGCAAAAAAAGCCATACAGTCCGGGGCCTGGAGTTACCTGGAAAAACCCCACGTCCTGCGTAATCTGCTGCTGCCGCTAACCAGAGCACTGCAGTACAGGGAGGAAAAAAAGAAGATCAGTATTATTCCGGTGGCTTTGAAAAGGGATGCGATTGTCGGGAAGAGTCCTTGCCTGCTCAATTGTCTCGATCAACTGGCCAAGGCGGCCACCAGCGATGCCAGTGTGCTGATTACCGGTGAAACCGGAACGGGCAAGGAGGTTTTTGCCCGAGCCATTCATGACAATTCAAACCGCTCACAGCAGGCCTTTGTGGTGGTCGACTGCGCTTCGCTTCCAGAAAATTTGATTGAAAGCACCCTGTTCGGGCATGTCAGAGGGGCCTTCACCGGTGCCGACAGAACGGTTACCGGTCTCGTCAAAATGGCCCATGGCGGCACCTTGTTTCTTGATGAGGTTGGCGAACTGCCGGAAAGGATACAGAAAACATTCCTGCGGGTGCTACAGGAACACCGGTACCGTCCGATTGGCGGCTCCAAAGAGGAGTATAGTGATTTCCGAGTCCTCGCTGCGACCAACCGCAATCTTGACGAGGAGGCCGCGGCCGGGGCCTTTCGCTCGGATCTGCTCTTCCGCTTACGTTCTTTTTCTCTTCATTTACCGCCATTGCGGGAAAGAAAAGAGGATATCCGGTCCCTGGCCCGCTATTTCTTAACCCGTCTATGCGACCGCCTCAAGATAGCCTCTAAAGGTATTGCCGATGAATTTTTTGAATACCTGATGGCCTATGAATGGCCGGGCAATGTCCGTGAACTCCAGCAGGCACTGGAGCAGGTTTTTGCCAATGCCATTCATCACCCGACTTTCTTTGCCTACCATCTGCCCGAGCATATTCGGGTCCACAAGACCCTGGAGGGAATGCAATCCGATCCGGCTAAGATTCGGTATAGCGATGCCAGACCGATTCGTGCCGCGCTGTCGTCGTGGAAAGATTCCAAGATGGCAATGGAGAAAGAATATATGCAGCAGCTGATCGATATATCCGAGGGCAGCGTAAAGGCGGCCTGCCGTATTTCCGGACTCTCCCGCGCCCGACTCTACCAGTTGATTAATCTTCACGGTATCTCCCTGCAAGACAGGGGGCGGCCTGTATAACCCTCCCCCTCGTTTACCACTCACTTCGCTCGTCCCGTTTGTGCCTCTGGCACGTCTCTTCTTTTTGGGGATCGCTGCCTTCAGCTCAATCTGCCCAGGAAACTGCAAAGTAATGATGGGTAATTATCAGTTTTGTCTAAAAAAATAGACAATGTTTTTGTCTAGGTGTCAGGTCCCGTGAGATTGTAAACTGACTTTTTAAAAAGATTTGGGTGAGTCTTCTGCCAGTTTTTCAAAGCCTGTATAGGCGTAATATGGCCGAGTAATTTTTGTGCGATATGATGATTGTAGAGCTGATTGTATTTGAGCAATGAATCTTTCAGGTGAATTGCTGAACTAAACCGCGTTTGGCCGAGAATATCCTCTACTCTGCCATTAAATCGTTCAACCATACCGTTCGTTTGCGGATGCCTGGGCTTGATCAGACGATGCTCAATGCCATGAGTGTCGCAAATTTTGTCAAACACATGATTGCCGGTCGGTTTCCTTTGACCAGTGGAGCAGAAACGATCGGTAAATTCCTTGCCGTTATCGGTGAGAATTTTGGAGATGATGAATGGAGCCTTTTGTATCAAATTTCCCAGGAACCTTTGTGCGGAATCGGCAGACTTCGTGGCTCTGATCTCCATATAGACCCACCGTGTTGCACGGTCAATAGCGGCAAACAGATATTTCCTGCTGGTCTCATCAGGCATTTGCGGCAGATACTTGACGTCAACATGGACAAAGCCCGGTTCATAGGCTTTGAACGACTTCTTTTGGGTTGGTTCACCCTCCTCGAACGGCATCAGCTTGTTTAAGCTGGAGATGCCATGACGACGAAGGCAACGGTCTAGGGCTGAGCGAGACATGGCCGGTTGGATGAATTCACGGACAACCACCAAGAGGTCATCCAGTGGGAGAAGCAGAGTCTTCCGCAGTTCAACGACAATAGCTTCTTCTGCAGAGGACAACGTGGCATGCAGGACATGGGGACGATGGGAATGATCTGCCACCGAATCCCTTTTCTTCCATTTTCTGACGGTAGCTCTGCTGATATTGTATTGCTGAGCAAGAGTCCTTTCGGAAAGGGTGGATTGCTGGAGTTCCTCTCTGATTGCCGGAGTTGTGCGTGCTCGTTTATGAAGAGTGATATTCATGCTGGATCCGTCTGGTGTTGTAACCTACCGCGCTTCGTTTGGTGGACTGGTTCTTTCCTGTCAGGCTTCGTGCCTCAGCCAGCCAAAAAAAAACCAGTATGATTATAGCCTCAGCACCCCTTGGAGCAAGTGCTTGGTGCGGAATAAAGCATAGCTCTTTTTCGGAATATAATCACACGGGACGCTGCATCTAGGAAATGAGACAGGTGCCATTCTGCAAGAGGCATTTTGCTCTGCCGGGCGCTTTTATTTAGCGGATCATTTCTGTAACTAATTTAAATTAAATAATAAAATTATTCAGCTGTGCTGGATTTTTTTTAGGCATGCATCGTGCTTGGTACCATGCAAGGTGTACGCTTGGTATCGATTTAGAGCTTTCACCGCAAACCCAGGAGAAACACATGAACAACATATTTCTGTATGCGCCCAGGGATTCTCAGTCCTACCGGCAAGTGGAAAAGTATCTAGCCAATGTGTCGTTCGGTGGAGAATGTATAATTATCCCTCCTGGTTCTCGATTTTCTTCGCCTTTATGTCTGCATTTAAGAAGTAACGATATTTTTATTCTTTTTGCAGAAAATGACGAAGATCTGACCGAATTGTGTTCTTCACACGAAGAATATGAAGATTTTAGAATTGTTTTAATAGTAAAAGATGAATTTCAAATTCAAAAAAGTAAATTAAGAAATATTTCACCACGATTTATTGCATATTTAGATAGTAATGTTGAAGACGTTCAAGAATATATACATAGTGCTTTTAAAAAAAATAATGAAATATTGTAAAATTCAACAACTATGGTCGATGCTATGAGCAAATTGAAACTATCTATGAAAATTGGTGGTGGATTTGGTTTTATTCTGATCTTGTTGTTGATGGTTGCTGTATTTTCCTGGCGTGGTTTGGCGAATATGTCTGTCGGGCAAGATGAATACGATCGGCGATCAAAAAACGCTAATATGGTAACTGATATTCAGACTAACATGTTGATTGTACGAATGAATGTCATGAGTTTTGTTATCACTCGCAATGAAAAATCAATGCAAGTGTACAAAGAGCATATGGCCATACTGGAAAATATCCTTCACGATGCAACAGGGATAATCAAAGATCCAGGGCGGGCGGCCAAGATCGTTAAAATTAATACCGATGTTGCCACCTATGCAAAGGCCTTTGAACAGTTAGTGAACGATATCGAAAAGAGTGACCGCATTGTCAATGAGCTGAGAGTGATCGGGTCTTCCATGCAGAAGGGGTTGGATGAGATCATGACTGCGGCCAAGAATGATCAAGACCTTGACGCCGTTGCCAAATCAGGCCTGGCAGGCCAGCATATGATTTTGGCCCGGCTGTTCGCGCAACGATTTTCTACCAATCCTACCGAGAAGGATATCGAATTGGTGAAAGGAGAGAATGCCAAGTTTCAGGAGATCCTCGGTCAACTTGCCGTTTCGGCCCAAAACGATCGTAATGCCCAGGTGCAGAAGTTACTTGAAGAAGCAAAGGCCTATATCGTCAAATTCAAACTGCTGGCCGAATCGACCCTCAGTCGGGACACGATCTATAACGACACCCTTGCTCGTATCGGCCCCAATATTGCGGTTATCGTCGATGAAATACTCAAGACTTATAAAGCTGACCAGCAACAACTGGCGACCAATCTCAAAGCAACGAGTAAGGCTTCCATCCGCACCACGCTGATTGGTGCCTTGGTTGCTCTTTTTATCGGTATCAGCTTTGCCTTCTTTCTCACCCGGGCTATTGCCGGACCGGTACGCAAAACTGCAGCTTTTGCCGAGGTTATGGCCAGCGGCGACTTCACCTCCAAACTTGATGTCAATCAGGGTGATGAGATCGGCCTGATGGCCAATTCTCTGAACGTCATGGTTGGCCAACTAGGGACAATGATCAGGGATATTATCCATGGGGTCAACAGTCTTTCGCTCTCTTCCACTGATCTGGCTGCAATATCAAGACAGTTATCATCGGCAGCCAAAGACACCGCTGATAAATCAGGTGTGGTTGCCGCCGCTACCGAAGAAATGAGTACCAATATCCAGTCGGTATCGGCTGCCATGGAGCAGTCTACCAGCAATGTCAATATGATTGCCTCCTCAACCGAGGAGATGACGGCTACCGTCAACGAGATCGCCGAAAGCGCCGAAAAGGCGCGGGTCATCACCAATGAGGCGGTTAAACAGTCGCAACAGGCTTCGGTCAAAATGACCGAACTTGGTGAATCAGCCAGGAAAATAGGTCGGGTGACAGAAACTATTACCGAGATTTCCGAGCAGACCAATCTCCTCGCTCTCAATGCTACCATTGAGGCGGCAAGGGCGGGCGAGGCTGGTAAGGGCTTTGCGGTTGTCGCCAATGAGATTAAGGAACTGGCGCGGCAGACGGCAGCGGCCACCGTCGATATTAAGGGCCAGATTGGTGAGATGCAGGCCACCACCAACGGCACCATTGAAGATATCACCAAAATTTCCGAAGTGATTGTCGAAATCAACCACGTTATCAATACGATTGCCACCGCTGTGGAAGAGCAATCGGCGGCAACGAGTGAAATTGCCGGCAATATTGCCCAAGCTTCCCAGGGCATTGCCGAGGTCAATGAGAATGTAGCCCAGAGCACCGTGGTTGTGGCGGAAATAACCCGTGATATAGCCAAGATCAGCCAACAGTCAGGCCAGGTCGGCGAAGGCTCCAGCTTGGTGCAGACGAATGCCCAGAACCTCTCTGGACTCGCCGAACAATTAGAGCTGCTTGTGAAAAAATTTAAGGTCTGAGGCGTGCCATGGCGTTGCTTCCAATTTTCTCACATTTCAGATGTCTGCCATCATGGCAGGCATCGTGGGCGCACCAGCGCGATAATCCCATTAGAAATAGAGGCAGGTTTGTGCTATGAACTCCGATCCTCCTCAAGCCAGTAAACAGAATCGACGTGTCTGTTCCCTGCTAGGTATCAGCTGCCTTGTTATCCTTGGCTTTTTTCTGGGAGGATACTGGCTCGTCAGCACATTAGAGCAGGAGTCTATTCGCGAACATTATACGGTCCTGGATGCCATCGCCCGGATGAAAAGCGATCAACTCCTTGCGTGGCGCTATGAACGGTTGGCCGATGCCCGGATGAATTCCTCTGGCCTGATCAAGACCATCACCAATGAGTGGTTGAGGACCGGCAACCCGGAAGAGTTGAAGAACGTTGCCGACCGGCTGGAGACCTTTCGTGAAAACGAAGGTTACCATAACATGATTCTGGCTGACACCCGCGGTAAAATTCTGGTTTCTTTGATTGCCAAAACCGAGCTGTTTGATCCTTCGGAGAACGGACCCCGGCAACACGAACTTCTTGAGCAGGAGGAGAAGGCCCTGCTGAGTCAAGTCTTGGCATCGGGACAGCCGACCTTGGGTGATTTTTATTACTGTCACACCTGCAATAGAATCCATATCAATGTGGCGGCGCCGGTTGTCAATAAGGACAATACGACCATAGCCGTGCTCTTTCTGGTCTCTAATCCGGAGATTTCTGTTTATCCCCTGTTACAGACATGGCCGGTGTCGCAAGGCCATATTCAAACCCCGGCTGAAGATCCCTTCCTGGGTTTCCCCGGTCCTTCTTTTATCGCAGAGCCGCTGATCTGGCCCGGAGCAAACGCTGATGCGCATGGCACCTCCCTCTTGGTCCGCAAAGAGAAAGAAAATGTGCTTTTTCTTTCTCCATTGCAATATCCGCCGACACCTGCCTTCAGTCTTCGTCTCTCGCTGACGAATATGGAAAATCCGGCAGTTCGCGCAGTCCGCGGTGAATCGGGAATGGCTCGAGGGAAAGATTGCAATGGTGAGAATGTCCTCGCCGATATTCGTACGATACCGGGAACAGCCTGGTCTATGGTCACCAAAATTGATGCCGACGCCCTGTTGAGCAAAGCACGCTTTCAAGGTTTTGGAATTCTCTTTTTGCTGGCCATGACGATGAGCACGACAGCTGCCCTGGTCCGACTCGCCACGGTTTCGAGGCAGAAGGCCCTGTCCGAGGCCTTGTTGCAGGCTGAACATGAACGCAGCCAGACCAAGGAGGAGATTCGCGCTACCCTGTATGGAATCGCTGACGGCGTAATGGCCACTGATGCGAGCGGTTTGGTCACCCGGATGAATCCTGAGGCGGAACGGCTTACCGGCTGGATAGAAAAGGAAGCTTTGGGGCTGCCTCTGGCAACTGTTTTCCAGGTAATCGACGAAGCAACCGGAGAGGTCGTCGTCCCGCCAATCGAACGGGTGTTGGAAGCTGGGGAAATCGTAGGGGTGAGCAATTCTGTTCTTCTTTTGTCCCAAGACGGACAGCTCAGTCCAGTGACCGACAGTTGGTCCCCTATCAGGAATGAGCACGATGAAATTGTCGGCGCGGTGCTGGTGTTTCGCGATCAGACTAAGAAAAAGGCTATGGAAAAAGCCCGGGCGGATAGCGCCAAGCGGTACAGTGACTTGGTCGATAGTGTTAACGATCTGATCTGGGAGACCGGTCCCGACTATTGCTTCACTTTTGTCAGTCGGCGAGCTACGAATATGCTCGGCTATCATCCGGAAGAAATAGTTGGCCAATTTTGGGATGCCTTTCTGAGTCCATACGATATTAATTCGCCCAATGAGGCCTTTGCAAAGAGTCTCGCTAATCGAAAACCCTATAACCAGTATTGCCAAACCTTGATCCGGAAAGACGGTAGCAAGGCGATCTTCGAATCAAGCGCTACCCCTATTTTTGACAAGCAAGGCCGTTTTCTCGGCTATCGGGGCATCAGCCGTGATATCACCGAGCGTCGACTGGCGGAAGAGGAGCAGGGCAAGCTCCAGGCCCAGCTGCTCCAGGCCCAGAAAATGGATACTGTGGGCCGACTGGCTGGTGGTGTGGCCCATGATTTCAACAACATGTTGACGGTTATCTGCAGTTATGTGGAAATGACCTTAAACGAACTGGAAGTCAATCACCCCCTCTATAAACGCATGTATGAGGTGCACCAGGCTGCCCTGCACTCGGCCGATCTGACCCGGCAGCTGCTTGCCTTTGCCCGCAAGCAGGTGATTTCCCCCCGGGTACTTGATCTTAACGAAACAATCTCTGGAGCGTTGAAGATGTTGCATCGCCTGATCGGCGAAAATATCAAATTGGTATGGAAACCAGGGCAAGGGCTCTGGCATGTACGGATGGATGCAACCCAGATCAGTCAGATCCTTGCTAATTTGGCAGTGAATGCCCGTGACGCCATCAACGGGCCGGGGGATCTGGTAATTGAGACTGCAAATATCGTCATCGATCAAGCTGATTGCGCCATCAATCTTGATCTGACTCCCGGCAATTTTGTTTTGATAAGCGTTCGCGATGAAGGATGCGGTATGGATAAAGAAACCCTGTCCAGAGTTTTTGAGCCGTTCTTCACTACCAAGGATGAGGGGAAGGGCACCGGTCTTGGGCTCTCGACTGTGTACGGTATCGTCAAACAAAATAAGGGAGTTATTGACGTAACCAGTGAGCTTGGCCAGGGAACTGTTTTTAAGATTTACCTGCCACAGGTCCAGTTCGGCCCTACCGTAACACTGGCTAGCAGCGAAAAAGCCAGGGATGCCGGGAATGAAACCATTCTGCTGGTAGAAGATGAGGTCGCTATTCTCGAACTTGGATCCTATATCCTCGAACAGCGTGGCTACACGGTACTAACAGCATCATCACCCGCCAATGCCTTGGAGCTTGTTCTCGAATATCGAGGAACAATCGATCTGCTTATTACCGATGTGGTCATGCCGGAAATGAACGGGAGAAATCTTGCCAAGGAGATTGTGGCGATCCGGCCGGGAACTAAGGTCCTGTTTATATCGGGTTATACCGCCGACGTTATTTCGCACCATGGCGGCCTGGAATCTGACATTCATTTTCTCGAAAAGCCTTTTTTGGCAAGCAGTCTGGGTAGGAAGGTCAGAGAGGTGCTCGATCAAGCTCCAACGGTTGACGGCCAAATCTAGAACCCCTTTTTTTGCAAAAAGGGGTTGTTGGTGAATTAGGGTATTTCCGCAGCAGGACCGGCCTTCATGATAGTGGTTGCCTGTGCCGGGCAAGGATACCTGGGCAGGAGGGTGAAAACCTGCTGTCGGTAAAATTATGAAGATTAGGAAAGGATTCTGCGGCTATCTGTTGTCGGATTTGGCGATGATAGCCTGAATATCGACGCGGGATAACGTCTCGCGTTCAAGTAAAGCTGCGGTGATGGCATCAAGGCTTGTTCGTTTTTCCATGAGGACGGCTCTGGCAGTATCGTAGGCCGCTTGCACTAGGTTTTTCACCTCAGTGTCAATGAGCATTGCCGTCTGTTCGCTGATGATTGGTCCGGCTTGCCCGTTCAACGGATTTGATGCCCTGAAGGTCATGGGGCCGACAGCCTCGCTCATTCCCCATTCACACACCATTCGCCGCGCTATATCCGACACCCGTTCAATATCGTTACCGGCACCGGTCGTCATCTGATTAAAGACTATTTCTTCAGCGATTCTGCCACCTAACAGGATGCAGAGTGTGTTGCGCAGAAAGGTACGGTCCTGGGAATTGCGCTCTTCTTCCGGGAGCTGCATAGTGAGCCCAAGGGCGCGGCCTCGCGGAATAATGGTGACTTTGTGCACCGGGTCGGTTCCGGGAAGCATCCAGGCGACCAGGGCATGGCCCGCTTCGTGACAGGCTGTTATCCGTTTTTCCCGGTCGGTGATGATCAGGCTGCGCCTCTCCGCGCCCATCAATACCTTGTCTTTGGCCGCTTCCAGAATTTCCATAGTGATCGTTCGGCTATTTTTCCTGGTCATCAGCAGGGCAGCCTCGTTGACCAGACTGGCCAGTTGAGCCCCGGAAAATCCTGGTGTCCCTTTGGCGATTACCTGCCAGTTCACCTCGTCGGCTATCTTGGTATTACGGGCATGTACCTTGAGGATTTTTTCCCGGCCGCCGACATCAGGCAGGGGCACCATGACCTGGCGATCGAAGCGGCCTGGACGCAGCAGGGCGGGGTCCAGGATGTCCTGACGGTTGGTGGCAGCGATGACAATCACATGGTCATTGGCCTCGAACCCATCCATTTCTACCAGTAATTGATTCAGAGTCTGTTCCCGCTCGTCGTTGCCACCGGTGCCGGCGCCTGAACTGCGATGTCGGCCGACTGCGTCGATTTCGTCGATGAAAATAATGCAGGGCGCCTTTTTCTTGCCTTCGTTGAACAGGTCGCGAACCCGGGATGCCCCGATGCCGACATACATCTCCACGAAGTTGGAGCCGCTAATCGAAAAGAAAGGGACTCCGGCTTCTCCTGCAATGGCTTTGGCCAACAGGGTTTTACCGGTTCCGGGCTCACCATACAGCAATACGCCGGTGGGAATCCGTGCCCCGGCTTCCACGAATTTTTCAGGTCGTTTAAGGAAATCGATCAACTCGAAAATTTCTTCCTTGGCTTCGTCGATTCCGGCAACATCTTCCAGTTTAACTTTCGATTCTTCCGGATTCATCAGCCGTGCCCTGCTTTTACCAAAGGCCATGACCTTGCCGCCACCACTGCCTTGATTGCCACCTTTCTGGAAATAGAAGAACCAGAGAAGGGCAAGGAGGAGAAGGGGTAACCAGGTAATGAGAGCTTGGAGGAGCCAGTTGGTCTGAGGGAGCTCTTCGGCGCGGATTGCGATATTTTTTCCAAGGAGGTGTTGGAGCGCGTCGTTAGCCTGGGGGACAACGGTTTTGTATAAGGTGCCGTCGGCGGTCTCCCAGGAGACGGTGTTGTTAATCATGGTGACGCTGGAAAGCAAACTGCTGTCCGCTTTTTTGAGGAATTCCGTGTAGGGCACAGCATGATGCCGATCCGGTGATTTCTGGCAGTAATGGAACAAAAAAAGAGCTGCAAGGGCGATGATCAACCAGATAGACAGGTTTTTATAAAATTTCTGCACAGAACGCTCCCGGGAAAAGTAAACGGAAATTCAAGAAATTCGCTCTCATGATCCGGCTGATGTCAAAGTGATGCAGGGCTGTTACGCTGCAGATATCAACAGGATTTACGAGGATATTCATTAAGGAGCTACCACAAATGGCAGCAAAGGTAAAGGTAGAGAGCAATGCAAAGAATTATCCCCTTCAAGGCCGCCACCTTAAAGGGGATGGGGGGAAGCTCGCTCGTTATCCGAATGAACGTGAGTAGCTGCTCTCTAAATATGCACTAATTGGTCCAGTCCGGTAGGTATCTATCGGATAAGGGCTTTGATGCGTTGATGTGGTGTAGTTGTGTATTTATTTTTTTAACCAAGATGTTTGCTGGATCTCTTACGGAAAAAGGCGGGAGGTTTTTGCGTCGCATTATGAGTCCTAATGTATTTCTCATGGACATAAAATGCGTAGGGTGTTTAAAGGGGGATTTGTTTGAGTTTCATAGGCGAATATTTCAGGGGCATTTATTAGTTGTTTGAAATAATGAGATATTTTTCATATAATAAAGAACAGTTTTGGGAAATAGTTATTTATGGTAAATGCACAAATATCTTATTGGGCTTAAACTGATCATGTTATTTATAGTATTTCGTGCAATTCGTACTGGTTTTCCTTGACAGCAGTTGCGTCTATGGCTAAAAAATAGACAAAGAGTTTTGTTAGAAGAATCCTGGCCCGCTCCATTCTTCCGTGATGGCCGCATAAAAAAAGGAGGTGCAGGGACCGCATACAAAGAACCAGGTTTTTATCCGCCAATAAACCCTGGTGAAACGCAATTGTCCGGGAATCCGGAGCAAGGAGACGCAAAATGGAAGCTCTATTGTTTTTCGTTATTTGGTTGGGTGGTGCTGTCCTCCACACGCTGTTCGATCTGAGGATCAAACCGGTCCTTCAGTCTGTCAGGGAAGAAAGCGATTTGCCCTAACCGATCATGTTTTTAGAATTGAATACTCTACAAGAATCAACAACGAGTGCAGAGCGAGGGTCATGATCGCTTGCATAGATTATGGAGGAAAGTGCCATGCAGAATATTTTAGCTAAGGTTTTACCGCAGGAAGGCGGCCTCGAAGGCAGCCGTTCCGGGGTGTATAATGGAGTAATCGGCTTGATGGGGATTTTTACCCTGGTCGGCATTGCCTTCGGGATACATGCCATGTTTGCCGGTCATGAACATGTCTACAGCGTCACTCGCGAGGTTCCCTGGGGTCTGATGCTCGGTGCCTATGTCTTTTTTGTCGTCACCTCAACGGGCCTGTGTCTTGTCTCGTCTATCGGCCATGTTTTTGGCTATGAGGCCTTTAAGCCTATTGCCAAACGTTCTGTCTTCCTGGCCATTGCCACTATCGTGGCTGGTTTTCTCGTCATTGCCTTTGAAATTGAGAACCCCTGGCGCATGGCGATCTACAACGTCATTTCCCCTAACCTAAGTTCCAATATCTGGTGGATGGGCACTCTCTACGGCGCTTATCTCTTCTTCATGCTCATCGAATTTGCCCTGCTCCAAGCTGGAAAACACAAAACCGCCGGGATCCTTGGGCTGCTCGGGGTTGTATCGGGTGTCGCCGCTCATTCCAATCTGGGCGCAGTCTTCGGTCTGCTCAATGGTCGCGAATTCTGGCACGGACCCTACATGCCCATCTATTTCATCACCTCGGCGATGATGTCCGGTTGTGCTACCGTTATTTTCTTCCATTGGCTGGGGTACAAAATTAACGGCTGGAAGATGAGCACTCAACTGGAGAACTCACTATACTCGGTGGGCAAACTGGGTGCCCTGCTCTATATTGTCATCCTGTTTTTCACCACCTGGAAGATGATTTCCGGTTACACCGGGCAGCAACCTGGTAAATACGAAGCGATTATGGCCCTGCTTAACGGTCCCTTTGCCAATAATTTTTGGTATGGCGAGGTGGCAATGGGCCTGGTCATTCCGCTTTTGATCATTATGGCGGTTCGGGCTAAAAATGTGACGGCCATGGCTCTGGGATCGATGATGAGCATCGTCGGTATCTTTGTCATGCGCTACGACTTGGTTATTGTCGGCCAGATTATACCGGGATTTCACGAATTAAATATCGTTGATCTGCCTCATATTCTGCCCTACTCTCCGACCCTGCACGAGTGGATCATTACCCTGTCCGGTTTTACCTTCTGCGGCGTTCTGTTCATGATGGGAGAACGGATGTTCCGTGGCCATCTGTCCGAAGACCATTGATGGCCCCTGTGTCGCAAAGCAAGGCGGTGCGCAGTAACGACCCACCGCCTTGCTCCGGCATCCCACTTTGCTAGGAGACCGGTATGGCAAGAAAAAGAACCGAAATCCAAGCGATCCGCTCAGATGTGGCCATCTATCCGATCGGCGTCGCGGCCAAACTGTTAAATGTCCATCCGCGCACTTTGCGGATCTACGAGAAGGAAGGATTGGTGCAACCCACGCTGGTGGGGAATCGACGGATGTTTTCCGCAGACGATATTCAATGGATCACCTGCCTGCGCACTTTCATCCACGAAGAAGGGATCAGTATTCCAGGGCTGAAAAAATTGCTGGATTTCGTTCCCTGCTGGGAGGTTGCCGGATGCCCGGCTGCAATCCATCAGGAATGTACCGCCCAGGTGGACCGTGCCTTGCCCCGGACCTTGCACCCCGCGGGTGATATCGCCGCCAGTTTGGAGGCTAAAGAGCGTGACCGGCAGAAGAGAGGCGTGCCCGGTCAAAAAAAAAAGCACAGTTCCTCCGGTTGATAGTTTCCGGAAAACCTCGACCACGGGCCAAAGGCCTGTGGCGACCTTGCTGCGTATAGTAAACTGTTGCCTTGGTTGATACAACCAGGGTGAGACGCAATGGGTACGTTCTCCTTATTCCTGCGAGCAAAAAAAGGTGCCCCGGATCTCCGGGGCACCTTTTTTTGTGCCTGGTTCACAACTTGACGCCTCAGGTTACTCGTCCTCGGCGTCATCGTCTGCAAGGGGGTTATGGAGGCCGTAGCGATCGATTTTTCGACGCAAGGTGTCTTTTGATATCGCCAATTCTCGGCAGGTCACCATCTTTCTCCATCGGTTTCGTTCAAGACTGAGCATTATCGCCTGTTTTTCGATATCCTCAAGTGTTTGCGGTCCGGTGTTGCGGGCTGATTGCTGGGCCACCTCTTCAAACCCAGCGGCGAACGGCTCCGGCAGGTGCTGCGGCTGGATATAGCCGCCTTCGCAGAGAATAAAGGAATATTCGACGACATTTTCCAGCTCCCGGATGTTGCCGGGATAATCGTAGCGCATCAGTATAGCCAGCGCCCCGCTGGAGATGCCGACGATATCTTTGCCCTGCTGGGCGCAATACTTCTTGATAAAATGCTCGATGAGCAGCGGGATGTCTTCTTTGCGTTCCCGCAGGGACGGAAGGCTGATTTTAACCACATTGAGCCTGTAGAACAGATCGTCCCGGAACAATCCTTCCCGCACCAGGGCCTGCAGGTCACGGTTAGTCGCAGTAATGATACGAACATCAGCTTTGACCGGCGTGTTGGATCCCAACGGTTCATAAACCTTTTCCTGCAGGACCCGTAAAAGTTTGACCTGAACGCTGCCGGGAAGATCGCCGATTTCGTCAAGGAAGAGCGTCCCCCCCTCGGCAGCGGCGAAACGGCCGATTTTGTCTTTACGGGCATCGGTGAAGGCCCCGGCTTTGTAACCAAACAGCTCTGATTCCAGCAGTGTTTCCGGCAGGGCCGCGCAGTTGACGATGATAAACGGTTTGTCCTTCCGTTCGCTGGTATTGTACAGCGCCCGGGCGATCAACTCCTTGCCGGTGCCGCTTTCGCCGAGAATCAGGACTGTGCTGGGGCTGCGGGCGATATCCGGGAGAATATTGAACAATCGCTGCATAGCGGCCGATTTGGAAATAATGGCATCGAAGGTGTATTTTTGACTGAGCTGCTGACGCAATGTGGTGATCGCGGTCAGGTCACGAAAGGTTTCAACCCCGCCGATAATATTACCCTCATGATCGGTCAGCGGAGCTGCGCTGATACTGATCGGGACACTTTCGCCCTGGGTATTGCGGATGGTGATGGAACGGTTGGCAACCGGCGCGCCGCGGTACAGGCTCTCGGCAATAGCGCAATTTTTGCCGCAGATGGAGGAATGAAAGATGTCCGAGCAGGACATGCCCATGGCGTTTTCCCTGGTCCAGCCGGTAATTTCCTCGGCCGCCCGGTTAAAGGAGGTGATATTCCAGTTACGATCCACGGTAAAAACGCCGTCGGCGATGGAATCGAGAATCAAATTTTCGCGAATGGAAGAGGTGTTGTCGCGGAAGGTCTCGATGCCGCCGATGATGTTGCCGAAATCATCATGGAGCGGGGCGGAACTGATGGTGACCGGAATCGAATTGCCCCCTTTGCCTTTGATGAAAATAGCTCGGTCGATGTAGGTGCTGTTGTGGTCGATCGCCATCTGCAAGAGGCAGGCGTCACCGCAGACGCTGGAATGGAAAATTTTTCGGCACGGCTTGCCGATTACCTCGTCTTGTTTCCAGCCGGTGATATCTTCTGCTGCCCGGTTGAATGAGGTGATGACCCGGTTATGGTCAATGGTGAAGACACCGTCGGCAATCGAGGCAAGAATCAGGGCGTTGTTGAGAGAATCGGAGCAGTCATAAAAGGTCTGTACCCCGCCGATCACCTTGCCATTAAGATCATAGAGTGGCGATAAGGTCAGAGAGAGGGGGAAGAAATGCCCGTCCTTATGGGTCGTGAAGACAGTGTGGGCAATGAATGACTGTTCCTTTTCAATGGAGTGCCTGATCAGACATTGATTTTCACAAAACTCCGGCGGGAAAATATCCTTGTAGTTTTTCCCCAACATATCCTCGACAGCCCACCCTGTGATCTGTTCGGCTGCCCGGTTGAGCGAGGTGATCTCCAGGTCGCAGTTGACGGTCAGTACTCCTTCGGAAACGGAATCCAGCAGCAGTTGGTGGTAATAGGACTGGCTGTTGGTGTCGAGGGTCACCAACGCCCCGGATATCGCTCGGTCTTGTCCCCACAACGGCATGACGGTGACCAGCACATCAACTTGGGCGCTTGGCTCGGCGTTCAAATTCAAGTGAAGGGTTTGCCGTGTGAGCGCTTCTCCCCAGCCGGTTTGTTTGAAAAGCTGTGTCAGCGAGCAGGTTTCTTCCTTGAAAACAAGAATTTCGTCTATCGATTTACCGAATAACTCGGCAAGAGGTCGATTGGTCAGAATCTCTGCATTTCTATTGAGCCCGATAATACGGCAATCGCGGTTAAGGTGAAAAACCGCTAGGGTGTCTTGAAAGCTTTGGGATTTTTCAGGTATCTTTTTTTTCATCTGGGGCGCTGCCCTCGGTAAACTCTAGTCTCTGATTAAACAAAATAAAATTCTAACGGTGCCAGCAATGCCGCCATTGATAAGAGGTGCGCAACCGGGGTTCTGCCATCATGAACAATGGGGATTCGTTCCACTGGAGAGGGGCTGCTTTTTTTGATGTTTCGTTTACTATACCATATATTTGAAAACTTGCTCTTCTCATGGTTTTAGGGTATATTTGCTCTTTGATTTTTTTAAATAAATGAGTAGCTATTCATTTTGATTTTTTCTTTTGCCATAACAACACATTGTAGCACTGCGTGCCAATATCGTCTTCGTTACTTTTTATTTGAGGGTATGGAATGAACATTAAAGAGTTAGAAAAGTTAAACAATGAAGGGGTGGAACATCTGCCTTCACTTGAGCGGCGCACCTTTCTTCGCGCTGGACTCGCCATTACCGGATTGTTCATGAGCGGAACGATACTGTCCCTGGTATCCGTTCGCAACGCCGAAAGTGCCTTGGGGGCAATGCCGAAAAATGAAAAATACCCATACAGCCCTCATTACAGCATGGTCATGCGGCAGAATCTTTGCGTCGATTGTCAACTCTGTATGGAGGCATGTGTTCAGACCAATCATGTGCCGTCCTATGGCTGGCGAACCACCATCCTTGAGCAGACCAAGGAACTGAGCCCAACTGAAAAAGAAACGATCTTTATGCCGGTGCTCTGTAACCAGTGCAACCAGCCGCCCTGTGTCCGTGTCTGCCCAACCGTGGCGACCTACAAGGACAAGACCACCGGTATCGTTGTGATGGACAGTAAAAAATGCATCGGTTGCAAGACCTGCATGGCGGCATGTCCTTATAATGCTCGCTATTTTAACGAGGAAGTCAGGGCGGTCGATAAATGCAATTTTTGCTTAGACACCCGTCTTTCCAAAGGGAAAAAAGATACGGCCTGTGTGGAAGCCTGTCCCGCTAAAGTCAGGGTATTTGGCGATATCAGCGATTCTCAAAGCGAAGTGTACCAGTTGGTACATCGCCCTGAAACAACCGTGTGGGTCCTGCGGCCTGAAACCGGCGCTTTGCCAAATGTTTATTACATGAACGCCTAACCGGCGGAAGGAGAGAATTAAATGAAAATGAAAGCAAGATTATTGCCAACTCTTGGCCTGGTCGCGGTTGCGGGGATATTTTTCACCTTGGAAATTCAGGCCGCTACCCCGGCCGCTGCGCCGGTTGCGACTCCGACTGCTAATGCAGCACCTGCAAAACAATACGAATCCTTCGGCAGCACCCAGATCATTGCCATGGATCCGGTTAAAAGCATGTTCAGCCATAATGCCCATGTTATTAAGTCCGGATTGACCTGCGATAGTTGTCATCCCGATATTTTTAATCGGAAACGGGGATCCGCAAAAGCCAAGGGCGATTATACCATGGCCTCCCTGGACGCCGGTAAATACTGCGGAGCGTGTCATGACGGAAAAACCGCATTCAACACTACTGGCCCGGAAACTTGTAAAACCTGCCACGGCAGTGATATGAAACAACCGGAGATGGTTATTTTTAATCGCCCAGTGAAAGCTGTGGTTTTTGGACATAAACAGCATGTAGACATGGGCCTTGATTGTTCAAGCTGCCATGACAAGGCCTTCCAGATGCGCAAAGGCGCTTCCGAAGAGCATCCGCAAAACTTCAACATGAAAGCGCTCTATGCCGGTAAATATTGCGGTGTTTGCCACAATGGCAACATAGCCTTTGCTTCCGACACCCGTTGCACCTCTTGCCACATCGGCGTAAAAGGTCTGAGCCGGATGCTCGAGAAATCCGCTGAGACAAGCGCTCCAGAAAAGCACGGGAAAAAATAACCCGCTTTTTCTTCTCTGTTCCAGGGGGTGGGCAAGGTTTCCTTCCCCACCCCCTCCCGTCTCTCGCAGCTCTCCGCCTTGTCGTTGCCCCCTAGATATTGACAATGACAAGTTCTAATACAACTCCCCCTTGAAGATATAGGCCTTGGTTGTCATGCCCTCATTTGAGGCCAACAATGCGAGGACAGCAGCCATCTCGTTTGCGGCTCAAGGGCGGTTGGCGTCTTTTCGGCTGGCCTGCGCCTACACCTTTCTTTCCGAAGCCCTCCGGTTAATGGGCTCAAACTGCGCGTTACCGCCCCCTCGTTAATGCTATCTTGTTGATATTTCGTTAAATATTTAGCTGTAAAATGCCAGGGTAATATTCTTCTTAAAAAGAAAGGAAAACTGGATTTTATCTCAGTTGTTCCAAATGTATCTTTTTAACTCCTCAGAAATACGAAATTCTTACAAAAGCACAGCCAGCCTGATCGACCACGTCCTTTTTTGAAAAGAGGACGCACTGTGCGTCATGTTGCAAACAGCTGCTGGGCGCAATTTGATCAGTATCGATAGATATATTTACAACTGCTATTGGTTGCAAGGCTGTAATACCTTCATTTGCAGATAAAAATAGTATCGACGCTTCAATCCGTTACCGCTTTTTCCCCTAAAAGCATTTTCCGAATTTCGGTACTGGCATATCCCTTGCGATATCAATGGCAACGAAACGCTCCAACCAGCGAAAAACAAGTAAGGGGAATACCATGAATATCCTGCAACACCACCAACCCAACCAGTCCGAGAATGATGGCGGTCATTTTCTGGCTACATGGATCCGGGTACATCTGGCCCAGATCGCGGAATCATTCTGGTTCTGTCTGACCTTTGTCCTTTTCCTTCTCCTGGGACCGTTTTCGGCCATTGCCGTTCTTATCGGCCTTGGCTCCTTGGCGAATGCTGAGAACAGAGAACAAATGATTGAGCCGGCAAGTTTATAATAACTATTCGAAATTTTATACGAAACAGACAGGAGGAATCTTGAAATGGCAAACGAATTTTCACTGACAGCTGTAGCAGAACCGGAGGTGGCCAATTCTCTGGTCAAAACATTATCCGGAATATTTGGATTGTTATTGATCGTCGGCGTTGGGGTTGGGATTGCTGGTTTTTTTATCGGCCATGAGCATCTCTTCAACAATACCAGGGAAGTCCCCTGGGGCCTGTTGATATCGACCTATGCATTTTTCGCTATCACCTCCACTGGACTCTGCCTGCTGGCTGCTATCAGCCATGTTTTCGGCGGCAATAAACTCGCCCCGTTGGCAAACCGAATGGTGTGGATTTCACTGATCACCATCCTCAGCGGTTTCACCGTTATTGGTATGGAGATTGAAAGTCCCTGGAGAATGGCCATATACAATGTCATTTCGCCCAATATCACCTCCAATATCTGGTGGATGGGAACCCTGTACGGCGCTGCCCTCGGATTTATCCTGATTGAATTCTGGCTGATCCTCACCAAACACTACACCTGGGCACTGGCGCTCGGCATACTCGGCGCCCTAGCCGAAGTGGCCGCCAACACCTGTCTCGGCGGCGTCTTTTCAACCTTGGCATCTCGTCCGTTCTGGTACGGATCGCAACTCCCGGTCTATTTCCTCGCCTGTGCTTTTCTTTCCGGGGCAGCGGCCGCCGTATTCTTTACGCACTATGCCTATGTCATCCGGGGACGGAAGATGGAGCAGCATGTCTTTGAGGGGGTTCAGGCCGCCGGTAAAGTGTTGCTGCTCATGTTGATCATGGTATCGGTTTCCTCCTTCTGGAAGATGGCCTCTTTCTATGTCGGCGGCTCCAGCGATGGCCGGGTTGCGGCCGAGGCGCTGTATTCGGGCCCGTTGGCTTTCAATTTCTGGTCTATCGAGCTAGGCGTCGGCATTATTGCCCCGATTGCGCTGCTGCTGCTGACACGATTTAAAAGCCTCACGGCGATGTCTACCGCTGCCCTGATGAGCCTGGTCGGCATGTTCATCGCCCGGCTCGACATGGTAACCGCCGGACAGATTGTGCCTCCGTATTCCGGCTTTGACAATCTGCCCACCTACCTCAACTATACACCTTCCGGTTACGAATGGATTGTGGCCCTGGCTGGCATCGGGTTCACAGGCATCGCCTTTTTGCAGGGAGAACGGTTCTTTGGCAAGAGCTTTTCTGCACACGAGACACATTGAGTGTACCTACGTTGACTCGAAACTGGACTGTAAATTTTTCGGCTTGCCTGTCAGGGGTACGACACATGGGGTTGCTATGATAGATGAAAATAAAGCGATATTCACCATAGGTATTGCTGCGCAAATGCTTGGTGTACATCCCCGGACCTTGCGAATTTATGAGGAAGAGGGATTGATCACTCCTTTACGCAAAGGCAAGTGGCGCTACTTCAACATGAATGACATCAAGTGGATTGAGTGTCTACGCGAGATGATTCACGAGCATGGTGTTTCCATCGCTGCCGTTAAAAAGCTGCTGCAGTATACTCTTTGCTGGAATATCACCGAATGCCCTTTTGAAAAACGCAAACAGTGTACGGCCTTCATGGCGAATGGGTTGATTCCTAAAAAAATTGACAAGCAAAAAACGAGAAAGGCGCAAAACCTGAGTTCAAAAGCGGCTTGATCGGATCATCTCTATAAAAGGGGGGACATTCACCATTTCTGGTGGCCTGTTCCCCCTTTTGTTATTTTGTTACAAGAGCCACTTCCGTTTTGCGGAGCTGATCAATCACCGTCTCTGCATCGTCTCCTAACCGTGCCGTACCACTGCTAAGACCACCAGTCTGTTCACCCTTTTTATTTGGAAAGGATTGAGATTGATGTCCTCAATCAAAAAATCGCCTTTGCCTGAAAATATCAGTATCTGTCCGGCACCTGTCCTTGGAGAACGGTTGTTGAGCCCTTGCATTCAATTTTGAATAATTGAGTAATCAACGGTATTCATTGACTTGGAGAAGAGTATTTGTCATAACAACCCAGTAAATTCTGCCAGGCGGATGCTTTTTTCAATAACTGAGGAGGGAAAGAATGAAAAAGGGAAGTGTTGCGCTTCGGGTGCTGCAATCCGGATGTCTGTTTGTACTGAGCCTGCTGGTGATGCCATCGTTTGTCCATGCCGCATCGATCAAAATCGGCGCCATATTGGCTGAGACTGGTCCCGCGGCGTTTTTGGGCGGACCTGAGGTCAGATCCCTGAACATGCTGGTCGATGAAATCAACGCTAAAGGCGGTATTAACGGCAAAACCATCGAAATGATCGTCAAAGATTCCGGCGGTAGCCCGGAAAAGGCGGTCTCCTTTGCCAAGCAACTGATAGAAGAGGAGAAGGTTTTCGCCATCATCGGTCCCTCCACCAGCGGTGAGAGCCTCAATATCAAGAAGATCGCTGAGGACGGTAAGACCATCCTGATTTCCTGTTCCGCTGCCGAATCGATTGTCACTCCGGTGACGCCGCATGTGTTCAAGACCGCTCCGAGCGACAGTTATGCCGCGCAGCAGATTTTTATGACCATGCAAAAGAAGGGGATCAGCAAGATTGCTGTTCTTGCCGGTAACGACGGTTTTGGCAAGGCGGGTAAAGAGCAGTTGGCGAAGAATGCCTCGAGTTTTGGCATTACTGTTGTCGCTGAAGAAGTGTATGACAAGAGCGCTACAGACCTGTCGGCGATTGTCGCCAAGCTGAAAGCCAATGATGAGATTCAGGCGGTCGTTAATTGGTCGATCGTTCCGGCCCAATCCATCCTTGCCAAGAATATTCGTCAGGCCGGTTGGCAGGTGCCTATCTATCAGAGTCACGGTTTCGCCAATATCAAATATGCCGAAGCTGCCGGAGTAGCTGCTGAAGGGATCATTTTCCCGGCCAGCCGTTTGTTGGTTGCCGAATCTCTGCCTGCTGGCCCGCAGAAGGATTGCCTCATTAAATATACAAAATCTTATGAATCCAAATTCAAAGAGAAGGTATCCACCTTCGGTGGTCATACCTACGACGCCATGACCATTCTGGCCAAGGCCATCGAGGTCGGTGGTGATGACCGTGAAAAAGTTCGGGGCGCCATCGAAAACATGAAGGGCTTGATCGGTACAGCCGGTACTTTTAATTTTTCGGAGACCGATCACGGTGGCCTGGGGCTTGATGCTTTTGCCATGCTCACCGTTAAAGATGGTCAGTTCGTACTGTTGGAAAAATAAATCATCCTTTTTCCGCATGCGGCCATCAGGCACCTGCGGACTTTTTTTAAGGGGGATACGGCCGGAGCGTACTGGGCTGCATCCCCCGATTTGTTCTGATTCCATTTCAAAATCAAACGATACCATTGTCGGCTACGCTGTGCGGCTCCTCGCGCCGTACTACTGGTACTGTCTCGACGCTGCTCGCTTGCCTTCGCGTTCTCATTTTGATTTAGAAATGGAATGAAATATCGTGGAGTGCGGCAAGAGCACCCCTTTCGCAGAGAAAACAGCTCCTAGAGATATTGCCGTTGATTCGGGATCATGGTATAGGAGCCAACAAATTCGTAATAATCAGCTTCCCGTGTCCGTCCCGCGAAGCCACTGCCCGTACACTACGTTAAGCAAGGAGAACGTTTAGCCATGGAACGAACATTTGCCATTATCAAGCCCAACGCCTTTACCGCAGGAACCGCTGGTAAAATTATTGCGCGGATCTACGCCGAAGGATTTAAGATTGTCGGTATGAAAAAACTCTACCTTAGTAAACGTGAGGCGGAAGGGTTCTATTATGTCCATAAAGAGCGGCCTTTTTTTGGTGAGCTCACTGATTTCATGTCCAGCGGATCCTGTATTGTCATGGTGCTGGAGGCCGAAGGAGCCATAAAAAAATGGCGTGACCTGATGGGGGCCACCAATCCAGCCAATGCCGCCGAAGGCACCCTGCGCCGCGAGTTTGGCGAGTCCCTGGAAGCTAACGCGACCCACGGCTCCGATGCTCCGGAAACTGCGGCCTTTGAAATAGGGTACTTCTTTTCAGGGCTGGAACTGCTGGTCTGAAAACCGCCGAGCATTTGCTCCATTTTTGCAGTCTTTTATTAAAAAGGCGGTCCTCGGACCGCCTTTTTTTATTTCACCCATGGTGTCGTCACCTCATCCACCAGGGCAAGGATCGAACGGTAGGGGATGCCGCCATGCAGCGCCAGGCCGATCTCGCAGGTCTTGCTGGTCGAGTATCCCGCCTCACAGCCATAGATCTTTTCTTCTAAACTTGTCAACGCGGACTGGTTCAACTCCGGGAAATTGAAACCACGGTCTCCGGCAAAGCCGCAGCAGTAGATGTCCTCCGGTACGACCACCTCGGTAACACAGAGCAGGGCCAGTTCCTTGAGCTTGCCGTCGAGCCCCATCTTTCTGGTGCTGCAGGTGGCATGCAGGGCGATCTTAGCCACCTTACGGTTGAAACGGAGTCGATCTTTGAGAAACTGGAGAACAAATTCGATGGGCTCAAAGAGCTGCAGCCGTTTATCCAGGGTGGCGCGCATCCGCATCAGGCAGGGGCTGGTGTCGCAGAGAATCGGAAGCGCGCCGTTTTCCGAGGCCTGGAGCAGGGCTTCGTTCAGTTCGTCGGCCTTGCGGTCGGCTTGCAGTCTAAATCCCTTGCTTTCAAAGGCCTGACCGCAGCAGAGGCGGGTCAGGTTATCCGGGAGGATTACCGCATACCCGCCTTTGTGGAGCAGCGATAAGGTCTGTTCCGGCAGAGGTTGGCGCTCCGTCTCAGCCCGAGTCGGGCCGCCCATGGCACGGCTGGCGCAGCTCGGGAAATAAACCATTCGCAGCGGCTGCGCTGGATTGGCTGGGGTGGCTTTGATGGGCGGGGCGCCTGTCGGCATTTCCCGGTTCCATTGCGGCACTATACCCAGCGTTGCCTGGTGTGCTGTCCGGGTCACTGATTCCATCACCGGGGTGCCAATGAGGTTGTGCAAACGGTCTACGGTGTTGAGCAGGCTGCCGGCGGTCCGCGCAACTCCGCCGAAATGGTCAGCCGTCCAGCGGGCAACGGTCTCGGCCAACTGGCCGTGGGCCTCCTCGCGCAGCGATTTGATCATCTTGCCGGTATCGATACCCACCGGGCACAGGGTCGAGCAAAGACCGTCGGCGGCGCAGGTGTCCAGGCCGGGATAACGGTAGCTTTTAATCAACTGTTTTACTGCTGCTGTTTCTCCTGTGGCTGCGATCCTTCGGCTGATTTCTCTCCGTCCGGCAATGCGCTGCCGAGGGGTAAAGGTCAGGTTTTTCGACGGGCAAATTGGTTCGCAAAATCCGCATTCAATACATTTATCGACTAACTCATGGGTCGGCGGCAGAGGCTTTAAATTTTTGATATGGGCCTCCAGATCGCTGTTGAGGATCACGCCCGGATTGAGCAAACCGTTGGGGTCAAAGATTTTTTTAATGGTTTGCATCAGGCCGAAGGCGGCCTCGCCCCATTCCTTTTCGACAAAGGGGGCCATGTTACGGCCGGTGCCGTGTTCCGCCTTAAGCGAACCATCGTATTTTTCGATCACCAGGCGCACCACCTCGTCCATGAAGTCGCGGTAGCGCACGACCTCGGTCTGGATAGAGAAATCCTGGGTGAAAACGAAATGGAGATTGCCGGCCAGGGCATGGCCGAAGATGATGGCCTCGTTGTACTGGTAGCGGCGGAACAACTCCTGCAAGTCAAGGGTGGCGTTGGCCAGATGCTCGATGGGGAAGGCCACATCCTCGATAATGACCGTGGTTCCGGTTCGGCGAACAGCGCCGACTGCCGGGAACAATCCCTTGCGGATTTTCCACAACTGGTTGAACTCCTCGGGAATGGCGGTGAATTCGATCGGCCGGACCGTGGGTAATGCGCCCAGTCCATCCATGATGTGCGCGATTTGCGTTTGCAGTTCTTCGGCGGCTTCGGCCCTGGTTTCGATAAGCAGCGCGGTTACCTCCGAGTCGAGTCCCTCCAGAAAGGTCGGCATGCCAGGCTTGCCGGTCACCGAGGCCAGTCCAGCGCGGTCGATCAGTTCAGCGGCGGCCACCGGTTGCTGTCCCAGGATGATCACCGCCTCGCAGGCCGTGCGGATATCCGGGTAGAAGAGCAGGGCGCTGGCCTTATGTTTATGCTCCACCACGGTACGGTAGACCACATCGGCAATAAAACCGAGCGTTCCCTCCGAGCCGATCATCAGATGCTGGAGGATGTCAAAGGGCTCGGTGCAGTCAACCAGGGCGTTGAGGCTGTAGCCGGTAGTGTTTTTGATTTTGAATTTATGACGGATGCGCTCGGCCAGGGTCGGGTCGGCCAGTACCCGGTCGCGCAGATCGGCGAGCCCCGTGAGGATGTGGCCGTGGCTGCGGCGGAAGGCGGCTTTGCCCTTATCATCGGCGGTATCGACAATAACACCGTCAGCCAGGATAATACGCATCGAATCTAGGGTTCGGTAGCTGTTCTGCTCGACGCCGCAACACATGCCGCTGGCGTTGTTGGCAAGAATGCCGCCGATTTTGGCGCTGTCGATCGAGGCCGGGTCCGGGCCGATTTTGCGACCGAACTCGGCCAGAATCCGGTTGGCGTGGCCGCCGATCACCCCCGGTTGCAATTGGATCTTGCCGGCATTGTCGAAAACCCGGTAGCCGTTCCAGCCCTCGCCCATGCGAATGAGGATGGAATCGGTGATAGCCTGACCGGAAAGGCTGGTGCCCGCTGCCCGGAAGGTGACCGGCAGCTGCAGTTTACCGGCTTCCCGCAGGATGCGCTGCACTTCCTGCTCATTTTGGACGTTGATGACGATCTTGGGAATCAGGTGGTAGAAACTGGCATCCGTACCAAAGGCGATGGTGCGGAGCGGGTCAATGATGAGACGTTCCGGGGGGATAGAGAGCTTGATTCTGCGATAAAAGGCCTGATACTTTTCTGGTAACATAGACACCTCCTATTAATAGAATACCTCTTCATAAAGAGGGGGAACATACCGAAAGTTGCCCTGTAAAGTTAGGGGGGCTCGATGAAGGTAGCCTTTTATGGAAAGAGCGACACGCCATGAACGATGTGGCCTTGATCAGGGCTTGTTCACCCTTCAAGCGCGGCGAGCAAGCGTTTTACCGCCAGCGCTTTTTCTATAAGTTCTGTCGGGATATCGTTTGCAGAAAAACAACGGATTCCAGCCACGGCCTCCAGGCTGGCCAGCACCCGGCAGAGGGCACGGGAACGCTCTGCAAAGGCATGGAAGGTGATCATTATTCGGCCCTGCGATTCGCCACTCGCTTGGGGATTGCCGCCAAAGCCAATAAAACTGTCGATCTGGATGCCTCGCCCGGAAAAGACCGAGGTAATTGCTGCCGTATCTCCGGCATGATCTCTGGTGGTCAGCACCACCAGCCATAACCCCCTTTCATTTGTCATCAGGCCACCATTGTCTGATTTTTTCCTGGATCGCTTGCGCGGACCGCTCGATCAGGGCGCGCTCGGTGACGGTCATTTCCTCGCGGTCAGGCAGCACCCGCTGCACCGTTCCGGCCAGGAGTACACGGCCGCCGCAGGGTCCATAGAGACCGTTTTCTCCTTCGTGCATATACTGGGCCGAGACCTCCACACGGCGCCCTTCAAGCACGGCTCTCACCAGTTCAACGGTGGCTGCAGCGGTGGCGGTTTGGGTTTTGGCATCGGTATAGTGGATGGCAAAGGGTTTGAGAGCTACGCGCAGATCGGGCGGCAGGTCGCGTATAGAGTGCAGGGCCGATATCGCCCCGTTGCTGGGATCGGATCGGATCATCTCAATGAGACGGCGCTGATGCTCAAGCAGGGCGGCTGGATAATCCTCGGTGGTCAGGCCCCGGCGCAGTTGCGGTTCTACCAGTTGCCATTCTTTCTCGGCCATGCCATGCACCCGAACCGAACTCCAGATAGGTACCATACCGGTGCCGTGTTCGCCCAGCATGTAGCCGTGAACCCGTTGCCGGCGAATACCGAGATCAGAGGCGATTTCCCAGCGGAAGCGGGCCGAGTCCGAATAGGCCCCCATGCCGATGACGTGGGTGCGGGGCAGGTACTTGGCAAAGATCGCCACCCCCAGCTCTACCGGGTTGGTAACGATGATCACCACCGGCGGGTATTCGCGCCGAGTCTGCGCCAGCGACTGGGCAAACCGTTCAAACACCGAAACATTGGCCCTGGCCAGGACGTCACGGGAGGCAGAGCCGATCTCCGAGGGTGCAGTGGAGAAGGTCTGACCGCCGGTGATCACGACTACGTCACCGATAATTTTTTCCGGATCGTCGGTGATGTTTAATTCCGGGATGATCTCCGCATATGCATCCTGGAGATCGGCTCGAAACCCGTGCAGCAGATGCGGCCGTTTCGAACGCGGATTACTCCCGACCAATTGCAGGATTTCATGGTTTTCGAGCAAGCGCTGCTGGACGATTTGGGTCACCATTTCCCGGCCGCAGCCACCGCTGGCCCCGACTATTGTCACATCCATCACATCACCCAAACGTGTGTAAATTTCATGAGCCCCCCCCTCTGGTTAACGTCGGTTGGGCAGAGGCAGTGCTTCCGTATCCTTGAAAGTCTATTGTACCTGACTGGGGCGGTCTGCCAAAATTAATTATTGAGCTCCGCTGTCCAGGTCTCTGCCTCCCGGGGGCCATTTGTCGTAAATAGCGTATTTTTATTACCTAGGTGCGTAAGAAATCGCTCATACTGTTACTTTTCGCTTCATTTCTATTCGGTTTCAGAGTAAAGTCTTCAGCTTTTTTGTTCGCTGCTTCCCCCTTTTCGACAGCAGTATCCCGGCATATTCCGGCAAGGTCACGCTACAATTTTCGTGATAGTCTCATTTTTTTACAGGAAGTGAAATCATGCTGCAGGCAACCAATATCGCGCTTTCCTATGGTAAGCGCGTTATTTTTAAAGACGTCAATATCAAGTTCACCCACGGCAACTGTTACGGTCTCATCGGGGCCAACGGCGCGGGTAAAACGACTTTTCTGAAAATCCTAGCCGGCCAGAAGGATGCAGACAAGGGCGAGGTTTCCATCGATCCCAAAGAACGGATCGCCGTGCTCCAACAGGACCAGTTTGTTTATGACGAAGAAAATGTGCTGGATACAGTCATCAGAGGCCACAAACGGCTCTACGATGTCAAGGTTGAGCGGGAGGCGTTGTACGCCCAAGCCGAACTGTCCGAGGCCGACGGCATGCGCTGTGGCGACCTGGAGATCGAATTCGGTGAGATGAACGGCTACGAGGCCGAAGCCGAAGCCGCAGTCCTCCTCAGTGGTCTGGGTATTGCCGAGGAGATGGCTTCGTTGAAGATGAAGGAGTTGGAAGGCGGCGACAAGGTGCGGGTGCTGCTGGCCCAGGCCCTGTTCGGCAATCCTGATATTCTTTTGCTGGACGAGCCGACCAATAACTTGGACGTCAAGTCTATCGCCTGGCTGGAAGAGTTTCTTATTCGTTTTACCAATACCGTTATTATTGTCTCGCATGACCGCCATTTTCTCAATCAGGTCTGCACCCACATGGCAGACATCGATTTCGGCCAGATCCGGGTGTATGTCGGCAACTACGATTTCTGGTATCAGGCCAGCCAGCTGACCATGCAGCAGCGGCAGAACGAGAACAAGAAGACCTCCGCTAAGGTGGCGGAACTCAAAGAGTTCATCCAGCGTTTTTCCTCCAACGCCTCCAAGGCCAAGCAGGCCACCTCGCGCAAGAAACTGCTGGAGAAGATCGATATTGATGAAATGCCGATTTCCTCACGCAAATACCCCTTTATATCCTTCAAGCCGGAACGGCCCTGTGGTAACGTCATCCTGGAGGTCGATAACCTTTCCAAGACCATTGATGGGGTCGATGTCCTGAAAAATTTGAGCTTTTCGGTCAATAAAGGGGAGAAAATCGCTTTTGCCGGCACCAACAGCCTAGCCAAGACGACCCTGTTTCAGATTTTGGTCGGCGAGATGGAACCGGATGCGGGCAGTTTCCGTTGGGGCCAGACCATTACCACCTCCTATTTTCCTAAGGAAAACAGCATATTCTTCAACAACAAACTCACCCTGGTCGAATGGTTTAACCAGTTCGTGCCGCCGAACGAGGGAGAAAGTTATTCCCGCGGTTTTCTTGGGCGGATGCTCTTTTCCGGCGAGGAGGCCTTGAAGAAGACCAATGTGCTTTCCGGTGGCGAGAAGGTCCGCTGCATGCTGGCAAAGATGATGCTGACCGGGGCGAATGCCCTCATCCTTGATGAACCGACCAACCATTTGGACCTGGAATCGATCACCTCGCTCAATAACGGTCTGATCGCCTTTTCCGAGGTGATCCTCTTTGCCTCCCACGACCACGAGTGTGTGGCCACCGTGGCCAATCGCATTATCGAGATCGGACCTAAGGGCGTGATTGACAAGATGATGCAGTTTGACGATTACCTTGCGGACGAGGGCGTCGCTGCTCAGCGTGAAGTAATCTACCACACGGAAAAACGGCGGTAAGGGCAGAACCCTCGTCCGTACTCCGGATGGTTTGAGTTGTCTTGGTGGGTCTTTCTTCTGAACCGATGTGGCCCCTCTGTCTGTGCAACGGTTTGGTCACCCTTTACTTGCTGGCCGTTGCCAGTTTCAGGGCCAGCCCGGCCAAAACGGCGCCGGCCGTCATGTTGAGCACTCTTTGCGCCTTGGGCGATTGGCGGAACCATGCGCCGATAACCCCGGCCAGTAGACTGATCGCGCCGAATACTATCAGGGTGACGATGATGAAGAGGGTACCGAGCATGATGAGCTGGAGCGGCAGAGCGCCTTTCTCCGGGTGGGCAAACTGTGGCAGGAAGGCGATGAAAAAGATGGAGACCTTGGGGTTGGTCACATTCATGATGATGCCGCGCAGGTAGAATCGCGACAGCCTGATTTCCTTCCCCTCTTCAGCGGTAAACGTGCTGGCACCAGCCCGGAAGGCGCCGTAGGCAAGATAGAGAAGATAGGCGGCACCGAGAAATTTCAGCAGAGTAAAGGCCAAGGCCGAGGCCTGGAAGAGGGCGGCAATCCCGAAGGCGACCGCGCTGGTATGGATGATCAAACCGGTGCAGAGTCCGAGGGTGACGATGATTCCCACCAGTCTGCCTTTCAGGGCCGACTGGGTCAAGACAAAGATATTGTCCGGTCCGGGGGCCAGAGCCAGCAGGAACGAGGCCGTGCTGAAGAGTACGAGGGTGTTGAGGTCGAACATCGCTGCTCCTATAAATTCCTAAAATTGCCGAAACCCGGCTTGGTGGCCGTTCTGTGCGGAAAGGCCGCGGCCGCGGGGAGCCTCGGCTTCTCTTGTCGATCATCGCACCTCATAAAGACACTCCCCGTGCTAGCGAAAACACGTTCCATGCGTATCTGCCCGCTGACTGCGATTGTTGTATCTTCTTGCGGGCGGAACCGGTATCCTATGTACTCCTGTGGATCTGTCCATCTCGGCAGTAGTTTCTCCCGCCTCGTGCGCGGGTCTACCCGCCTCCTGATTTGCTCACTTTCATCTCCCGAACCTTCTCGGTATGAGCAATCAACTCCCATGTATGACGTCAAATTCGAAACTTTTGCCATCGGCGGTAGTACCTACAACATCCGTTCGCTCCAGGATAAGCAGCAGTTTCATGATCCTGACGGGACAGCGGAAAATATGGGTATTTCTTCGGCCACCTGGTCGCTGTTTGGCAATGTCTGGCCCTCTGGTCTTATTCTGGCCGATATCATGAGCCACTATGATGTAGCGGGGATCAATATTCTGGAAGTAGGCTGTGGTCTCGGGATTGCGAGCCTGATCGCCAATGAGCGGGGAGCACAGCACACCGCCAGCGACTATCATCCCCTGGCTGATGAGTTCCTCCAGGAAAATAACCGATTGAACGAATTGCCGCCCCTGCATTTTGAGCGCTGTGATTGGGCCGAGGCCATGCCCGCGCTAGGCCCCTTTGATCTGATCATCGGCAGCGACCTTCTCTACGAACCCAATCATCCCGCCTTGCTCTCCCAATTCATCGATCAGCATTCCAGCTGCTCGGTCAAGGTGATCATCATTGATCCCGGCAGGCGTCAACAGGGACAATTCACCCGGCGGATGGAAGGACTTGGTTTTATCGCAAGTTTTGAGCGGGCTACCGAGCAGCAGGCGCAATCGCGTAATTTCGCCGGTAAGATTCTCCAGTACAGCCGCGACAGTTAATCAACCTGCAAACGGCTCTGAGGGCAGGGTATGGTTCCTCACGCATCGGAGCGGCAGAACTGGTACAGCCTGTTTATTGGTTGCCGTCGATAAGCAAGCCTCCGTCCTCAAAGCGGCAGGTCTGTTGATGGATAAATTTTGAATTTTTCCACAAACCCGGTTGGCTTGTAGCTGAGCTTGGCGTGCCGCAGTCCCTCCTCGCCCAGGTCCTGCTCCCGGTTGATTGTTTCGTAAATTTCAGGAAGGATGGCGGCAAAGGACTGATTGATAAACTGATACAGCCCCTTGTAGCCGGAAACCGCTTTTTCAAATTGAATGACAAAGCTGGCGTTTCCAGCCAGTTCCTCGCCCAGAACATAGGCCACCGGCCGCGATTCCACATAATAGATACCGCCGCACAGCTGCAATCCCTCCATCTTTTCCAACCCCTCCCGGGCGGCATCATAATCGCCCGATTGCTGCGTCTCAATCCACCAATCCTCAAGGATGCGCAGGGCGTCGCTACGATACTCCCCGCGTAGCGGCAGGGCTGTATAGGTATGCGAATTAACGAAGGCTTTGATCAGATTGCGTTTCTTGTGATAATTTCTGCCGCCGAGCTCGGCCAGATCCTGCCGCCGATACAGGTAGTCGAAGTTGTCCCGGTCTTCTTGGGCGTGATAACCCCTCGCCGTTAAAACCTCCGCTTGTCCTTTAGAGGCGCATTTCATCATCCCGTGTTCACGAAAGAGTCGATCCAGCAGCGGTTGCTCGGGGAGCCCGAAGGGCAGCATGAAAAAAGGTACGAAGTTGTCTCTGCCCAGGATGACTATCGTTGTGTCGGCCAGTAAGGAAAGAACATACTGATGATTTTGTCGGAACAGGAAGAGATTGGCAAAAGTGAACTCGGAGATGCCTTCGTGCAACTGCTGGAAAAGTGGATGCAGCAAGGGCCGAAGTTCCAGGGTCAGTTTTGTGGTTTCAGGGTAGTTAGAGAGCATTTTTAGAAAAAGAGGTTTGCAATGGTTGTATCCGGAATGCGAATCCTTTCAAAAAAGAAAGGCATTCAAGAGTATTGATGCCATCGCGGATATTGAAACAGTTTGGAACGCATGGGGTAGAGTCTTCCATCATTATCATACTGGTAAACGATTGATCAAATGTATTTTGTGAAAATAAACAACCTCATCGGAGGGTTAGAATACTCCTGCACCCACCAGGATCGTAGCATATAGCGATGATCCCGATGGCAAAGAGCAATATCAGGAATGGCCGACAGGTGTTTCTCGCGCAAACAAGGATTCTGCGGCCTGGATAACCTCAGGACTGGTGAAATCGTTCATAGTGTGGATGACTCGGTTGCCGGAGTCGTGCATGGCAGCGAGAAAGTCGGCCGCCTGGTCACCGTGCGTAGCAATCATTGCCAGTGAAACCTGGGGGCAAAGGTAGTGGATGCAGCGGGGAGATTTCAATAACCGTAGCGTGCAGCCTGTAGAGGTCAGGTGGCTGCAGTAGTTTGGTTGGAGAAGGCGCCCCTGGTCCAGGGAATGGGCATGTTCCAGGTGTTGCAGAGCGGTAAGAACATGGGCCAGATGCAGGGTATTCTGGGTCGGTCGGGCAAGTAATAGATCGGACAGCGACAGGATGACATGGTGTTCGCTATTGCAGCATCCTACTGGCGGACGTTGACAAGCATGGGAGCAGATCTGGCGGATATAGTTTCCCTTTTCCAGGATGGCATCGAGTTGCCGGACGTAGAGGGAATATCTGATAGCTGCTTGGCGGATAAGAGGTGGCTTGGAACCGAGATGCGTACTCAGGCGTTCAATCTGGTAGACGACCTGCTCGTCTTGTAAAAATGAGAATGGAGTGGCGTGCAGCACCTCGAGATCGGTGTGGACGTGGCGAACGGTATCATCCGACAGGCTTTTGAGCCAATCTTCAAACGGCATGACGCCCCGCCCGGACGCCCGCAGCGCTGTTGATGAGAGAATGGGGGGGGGCGTGCAGCACCAGGCACCAAGGGGCAGGGTGAAGATGGTGCGAGTAGGGTTGCAGCAGGGCGCTTTGAGCGCAAGGTGGTTGGCAACGATTCATTTTTGCAAGTTTTTATGGGTTGTATAATTGTTTAGAGGAGAAACGTTCAATGTCGTTTGCCCCAGGTTGTGTTGGATTGCCGTGGCTGTCGTATTTTTTGCTAACCTGCAGTGCTTACCCTTTTAAGGAAGAAGGGCTGCTATTGTCGTGTCGGGGAAGGGGGAACCTCGGTTGGCTGCGGCTCAGCGACCTGCTTTGCGTCGGGCTGAGGTTGTGTGCCAGGATCAGGAGACGGTGGAATCCGTTCTTCGATGATCGGCGGTAGCTTTTCACCCTCACTTGTGGTCTGCCCTTCATGGATGATCTGTACCGGTTGTTCGGGTGGCTTCGGCGCATCAAGCAGTTCCAGAGCTGTTGATTGGCGCTCTGCCGCGCCTGGTTTCGCTGCTTCCTGCAGAGGCGGTTCCCCTTTTGGGTCCATGGGAGCCGACTTCACCTCGGCTTCGGTTTGCAACGGGATAAGGTCGGATTCCGGAACTGCAGGTTGTGGGCGCCTGCCTGGTTGGTCCGTGATATCGATTGGTCCGCGGGCTTCGGGGGGGGCTTCCGTCAGGGGTGCCGCAGGTTCCGGCGGCAGAAGTAGGGCCGCTTCCTGCATCTTGGCCAGCAGCACCTGCACCCTGGGCTCCCGGTAGATGGGTATTTCCTTCAATTGAGCTGTCCTGCTGCGAAAGGCCTCGATGTCGGGCTGTTCTTCGACAACCATGCCTTTGTTTTTGAGGAAAAGCAGCCGGGCCGACTCTTTGGCCCGTTGATCCAGCCGTTGATATTGGGAGGCCTGTATCATCGCCGTCTTGATCATGTCCTGATCCTGCTGGTTCAAGGTCTCCCACCATTTTAATGAGGCTACACCGATGTGAGCGACATAGCTGTGCCGGGTCAGGGTCAGATATTTCTGAACTTCAAAGATGTTGTAGGCCTCGATAATCCACAAGGGATTTTCCTGGCCATCCAGGAACCCCTGTTCCAGGTCGGAATAGATCGGCCAAGGCTTCGGGGTCGGATTCGCCCCCAGCGTCAGCCAGATTGCGGCCTGCAGCGGTGAGGACGTGATCCGAATTTTTAATCTTGAAAGGTCGTCAAGAGCATTCACCGGGCGGATATTGTTGGTCAGATGTCTGAATCCGGTTTCGGAAAAGGACAGTCCTTTGCAGCCGATGGTTTCGATGTCGCGAAAAATCGCCGACCCCAGAGGGCCGTCAAGAATAGCGGCAGCCTGTTGTTCGTTGCTGAAAAGAAAGGGAAAAGAGATAACCCGGACAATGGGATCCAGGTCTTCAAAAGCACTGGCCGCGATGATCCCCATCTGGATGGAATTGGTCTGGATCCCTTCAATGGCCTCGACCTCTTTGCTGCCGAGTCCGGCCGGATCGATGGTCACCACGAATTTTCCGGTGGATTGGGCCTCAATAAGTTCTTTGAATTTTCCAGCAGCGACCCGCTGGGGGGAACCAGGTTTGGTAAATGTGGCGAGTATAATTTCCTGAGACGCAGCAAGAGGCGTAGTGCTCAGAAATGCAGACAGGAGGATAAGGGAGAACGCGAGTTTTTTCATATCCGGCCGTTACTTGAGGAGGTTCGGGAGAAGAGGGGTTCCCTGCTGCCTTGCTGTGGAAAAAGACGGGAGCTTTATCTGCTGGTTTATCCCTGAACACGTACTTTACTTCTTTTTGCCTTTTTCAACAAGTTGCTGCTGTGATGCGAGAAAAATAGAGACATACCCGTGTGGTGGCGCAGCTTTGGGCGGAGGTGAAAGGAAAGCGGTGTAGCCATCCCGTGCAAAAGAGCGAGGTGCTTTGCGCTGCAAAAGCCGAAAAACACCCCTGGTCTGTTATTCCTGTGTTCCAAGAACCTTGGTAATAATCATTTCTTTGGTATAGATATCCGGTTCCGGTGCTTTCCAACTGATAAACTGTTTAATAACCCGAAGGAAATCGCCGTGATCGATCTTGCACTGCTCGCAGATGGATTCGGCATGGTCCCGGTACATGATAACTTTGCTGGCCGGGTCCCCGGATTGATCAACTGCGGCCATTTTCCGGCATCCGCAATCGAGGCGGATGACAGCAACGCCCACCGCATCCGGGCTGCCCTCGAGTATGCCGCCGATCATGGCCTGTTCACCTTTTTCAGGGGAAGGGGCGGCTTTGCCGCTTTTGGGTTGTTTCTTTGCCATCGTGTTGTGAGCCTCTTGAAAAAATGGAGTAGTTAGACACGCTCTTCTTACCTTTGTTTTAGTCAATATCAAATCAAAAAAGAGCGGATGGCCTTTGCCAGAAATCGCTCGATTTTCCAGACGAGGCCTTCATACCTCTCTCTCTGCCAAGGGGCGTCACTGGGCCGAGAGGGCCATCCTGGAAAATCTTTTAACTTGACAAACCATGGTCTGTCTTTTAAAGGAAAACGACTTTCGCGTATTGTTTTGCCTTGTAATCAAGGTTACAATAACATCGTTTCTTTGTTCTCAATTCATTCTTTTTGGAGGTTGTGTCATGTGGGAAATCATTGTTGATAAAAATAAATGTTCCGGTGATGAAGAGTGTGTCAATGCTTGTCCTGCGCAGGTTTTCGAGATGCAGGACGGCAAGGCCGAGCCTGTAAATAGCGATGAGTGTCTGGGTTGCGAGACCTGCGTCGAAGTTTGCCCAGAAAGTGCCATCACCGTTACTGAAGTCTGATTTCATCAGAAATTTAGGTCGATCGATAAGCCCATCCCTTTTCGGGGATGGGCTTATCTCGTTTAAGGGGAGAGCGGGAGCTGCGACGGAAATATTTACTGACAGGGATGAAATCATTGACCCGTTTGTGTAAGCCCGGAGTGCCTCGGGCAGTCCATCTCTTCGCCGCACCGTTTCTCTGGACCGTTATAGGATGCCTCCTCATGTATCGCGGTTATGGCTGGCTCGCCCCGGACCGCGGATGGCTGCTGCTGGTGGTCGCCGGAGTGGTGGGTACGCTTAAATCACTGTTGATCCTCGATAAGGTCGCACGGCGGTCCATCCAACGTATTATTCTTCTTAAGGACGGTACCTGCCTGGGCGCTGTCTACTCCTGGAAATCCTGGTTGCTGGTGGCACTGATGATGACCTCCGGAATAATTGTGCGAAAAATTATCATACCGGGATCGTTCATCGGCACCCTCTATTGTGCCATCGGCTGGTCCCTGTGTCTTTCCAGCCGATTAGGCTGGCAGCAATGGTTTATACTGTTTAGAAACGATGAAATCGCTTAATTGTGTTGCAATTAGCCGGGCGGCATTGATTCATAATTTTGATCAATGTCGGCAACTGGCAGGAGATGCTTCAGTTCTGGCTTTGGTCAAGGCCGATGCCTATGGTCATGGCATGATCGATTGTGCCCGAATCTTTGCCGAACGTGGTGCGGCCGCGCTTGGCGTGGCTGAAGCGTCGGAAGGGGTGCAGCTGCGCGCTGCCGGCATCACCCTGCCGATCCTTGTCTTGGCGGGGGTGATGCCCCAGACCTTGCCCGCTATCCTGGATGCCAATTTGACACCAGTGGTCGTTGATCAGGCCATTCTTCCCGAATTGTCACGACAGGCCCAATTGCGCCATGTCGAGGTCGGCCTGCACCTGAAACTTGATGCCGGTATGGGGCGGCAGGGAACATTGCCGTCTGATTTTATCGCGTTGGTTCATGCGGTACAGGCGTTACCCTGTCTGCGGCTTGAGGGCGTCATGGCGCACTTTCCTTTTTCCGACGACCGCGTATCCCCTAATTCAGCCCAGGTTCTCGCCACTTTTGCCGAGGCAACCGCTACTCTGGCTCGGCTTGTTCCCGGGAAATGCAGTCTGCATCTTGCTAACTCCGGCGGATTATTTTATGTTGCCGGAGCCCGGCTTGATATGATCCGGCTGGGCATATCGCTCTACGGGTACTATCCGGATGGCCTTATCGGCAGAGCTGCAGCTGCAGAGCCTTTCTTACAGCCGGTTATGCGTTTTTCGACGCGGATTATCCAGGTGCGACAGGTTTCCGCTGGTAGCGGTCTCGGATACAATCACCTCTTTACCACCTCCCGGCCGTCAACTATTGCCGTGTTGCCGGTGGGGTATGAAGATGGCTACCTGCGATGCCTTTCCAACAAGGCGCAGGTGTTGATCGGTGGCAGGCGGGCGCCGGTGGTCGGGCGGATTTCAATGAATCTGACCTTGGTCGATATCACCGACTGTGATGCGGTGCAAGTCGGCGACGAGGCTGTCCTGCTCGGCACACAGGGGCGTGCAGAGATAACCGCCGATGATATTGCCGGCTGGATGGATACCATCAGTTATGAGGTGCTCTGTTTGTTCGGTCAACTGAACGAAAGGGTGCTGGTCGACTGATACCTCCGGCATAATTTGTTAAGACTGGTGCAAGCCTGGGCCTCAGGCCCTTTCTTGTTTCGATTGTTTTCTTTATTCAACCCGTTGCATCATGATAAAATCACGAGTCAAAGATATTGTTGATCGCTGTTTTGCAGAAGGGATCCAACTGGGATACTGGAGCAACGTTGCGGGTGGCCGGTATACCATTGAGGTTCCTAAACGCGAGGGGCAGGGCGATTTTTCCACTAACTTCGCCTTGGTGGCTGCCGGCATCGACAAGCGCAAGCCACGGGATCTGGCGGTGCAAATCGCCGAATTGCTGGGTAACGATCCGCTTATCGAACGGGTGGAGATCGCTGGTCCCGGTTTCATCAACCTCTTTCTCAGCAAGGAAATTTGGGCCACGGTGCTGGCTCCGATCTATGCGCAGGATGAGCGTTTTGGCTGCTCTGATATGGGTGGCGGCCGTCGGGTCCTGGTCGAATTCGTCAGTGCCAACCCCACCGGCCCCTTAAGCGTCGGTCACGGGCGCAATGCCGTGCTCGGTGACGCCATCGCCCGCGTCCTCGCCGCTGCCGGTTATGTGGTGCACCGTGAATACTATTTCAATGACGCCGGCCGCCAGATGCGCGTACTGGGTGAATCCACCAAGGCTCGCTATCTCGAACTGCTCGGCCTTGTCAATACTTTTCCCGAAGACGGATATCAAGGCGACTACATCTACGACATTGCCCGCTCGATGATCGAGTCCGATGGCGACCGCTACAAAGATGCCGAGTTCACGGTTTTCAAGGATCGGGCGCAGCAGGCTATTTTTACCGATATCGACGCCACCCTCAAGCGGATTGGTATTGGGTTTGACACCTATTTCAACGAGCACACCCTGTATGAGGACGGCCGGATCGACGAGGTGGTCGATACGCTGCGGGCCAAAGGATTGGTCTATGAGAAAGAAGGCGCCACCTGGTTCAAGACCTCCGAGTTCGGTCAGGAGCAGGATCGGGTGATTATCAAGAGCACCGGTGAACCCACCTATCGGCTGCCGGATATCGCCTACCATTGCGATAAGTTCAAACGCGGATTCGACTGGATGATCAATATTTTCGGCTCCGACCATATTGCCACCGTACCCGATGTCCTGGCCGGGATCAGGGCGCTGGGCTACGACGATAACCTGATCACCGTAGTGCTGTATCAGTTTGTCACCCTGTTGCGGGAGGGCAAGCAGGTGAAAATGTCCACCCGCAAAGCCACCTTTGTCACCGTTGATGAGTTGGTGGATGAGGTCGGCCCGGATGCCCTGCGGTTCTTTTTTCTGATGCGTAAACCCGACAATCTGATCGAGTTCGATCTCGATCTGGCCAAAAAACAGAGCCAGGAAAACCCGGTTTTTTATGTGCAGTATGCCCATGCCCGTTTGTGCAGTATCGAAAAACAAGCTGGGGAACAGGGGATTGTCGTGAACGGGGCAAACCCTGCGCTCCATCGGCTGGTCGAGGCAGAAGAACACGCATTGCTCAAGACCATGGCTGACTATCCCCAATTGGTTGCTGGGGCCGCTTGCGATCTTGCGCCCCATCGGGTGATCTTCTATCTGATGGAACTTGCCGGGCAGTTTCACGGTTTTTATAATAAACACAAGGTCCTGACTCCTGACCTGGAGTTGAGCCAGGCGCGCCTCCTGCTCTGCGGGGCGTTGAAGCGGGTCTTCCGTAATGGTCTCCACCTCGTCGGCCTCTCCGCACCGGAAAGCATGTAAGGCAGCGTTGCGCCATGGCAGCGGTTTCCTTGCGACTTCAGGCTTGCTTTTCCTTGCGGAATACTTACACAGTACCGTTTGAAGCACTGCCTCCAAACCAGTAGGGGTATCCAATGATCAAAGCAACCCCTGTCATCCATTCCGTAGAGCATTGTGGGATTATTTAAGAAAAAGACCTCTCCACAGCAGGAGGGACGAGCTAAACCTTTCCGTATTGAGCTCGGCTGGCGAGGGATGTTCGGTCTGGTGGTTGTCTGCTGCTGCCTGTTTCTCTGGATGTTTCTTTTAGGTATCTGGGCAGGGCAAACCATTCTTCTGCCGTCAAAGGAAAGCCGGTTTGCTCAATCCGGCGGGGTATCAAAACAGGTGCCAGCCAAGATAGCTGCGGAGGCCCCGCCACTTAAGGAACAACAACGATCCTCAGGACCATAACACGGCAACGGATGAGAAATAAAAGGAATCATAGAGTAGTCCAAAAGACGGGATTTTCCCTGGTTAAGGGTATACACAAGGCCTTTGTCGAGCATATCAAGAAGAATAGGTTGTTGTATGCGCCTGCCTTGGCGCCGATAAGCCTTTTCTTGCTGGCCCACCTCCTGTTCCTGTTGGCGTTTGTGTTCATGAAGATGGGGGTGTTACAGAAAGAGCAGTTGGTGCACAAGACGGTTGTGACTTGGGCGGTCTTTGGCTTCCCCGCCCTTCTTCTCAGCTCCTACCTCTGCTTTTTTTTGGTGGCCCGTTTTGCGGTGGGGATACTGGCGCGTAAATTTCCTCTCTGGTCCGCAACAATGCTCGACCTGGCGACCGGGGCAGCCTATGGGGCGGCTATTGGTGTTTTCCTGGTATTGTTGCGCAAGCCGGATGCATGGTTCAGTGCGCTTCTGCTGCTGTTGGTCGGTATTGCCACTGGTCAGGGGAGCTGGTTTTTTTATCGCAAACTTGCTGGCGGTGATGCATAACCGCAGGTTTAGGGGTCCTTCCCTTAACCTGTATGCTGCTGTCTTGGCGGTCTGTAATTGTGTTTTACAGAAGCGCTTTTTTCAATTGTTAGGTGGTTTGTATGACTGATATCCTAGAAAAACAGATAACCGGCAGAATTCGTCCTGCCCGGATGGGTGATGTTCGTTCCATCCATGGACTGCTGACGATCTTTGCCGCCAAGGGCTTGATGCTGCCCCGTTCTATCAGTTCTCTTTATGACCATCTGCGGGATTTTGTCGTGTATGAGGAGGACGGTGCTATCCTCGGTATCTGTGCGCTGCATATCTGCTGGGATGATCTGGCGGAAATTCGTTCTCTGGCCGTGGCCGAGACCAAGCAAAAATGTGGCATCGGCGCCTTGTTGGTCGAATCCTGCCTGGACGAGGCCCAGAGCCTGGAAATCAAGAAGGTGTTTGTCCTTACCTATCAGGCCGCTTTTTTTCGTAAGTTTGGTTTTCAGGATCGGGATAAACAGGATTTGCCCCATAAAATATGGAGTGATTGTCTCCACTGTTCCAAGTTTCCCGATTGTGACGAGGATGCGTTGATCCGCACTTCCGGAGAATTTCAACCAAAACATTGATCCGGCAACGGACTTTTATTTTTTATTTATCCTGAGGGCACTTACGTCCTTACGGGGAGATGCATGATGGTAGGAAGGGTACTGGCAAAAATATTCGGCAGTAAGAACGATAGAATGATCAAGCAGTATCGCAAGATCGTTAAGGTGATCAACGAATTTGAGGCAACGGTGGCGCCGCTCTCCGATGAGGAACTGGCCGGCAAAACCGTACTATTCAAAGATCGGTTAGCCCAGGGGGAAACCTTGGACGCTCTGCTGCCTGAAGCCTTTGCTGTGGTTCGGGAGGCTGCCAAACGGGTACTGGGCGAGCGACATTACGACGTCCAGCTGATCGGTGGTCTTGTCCTTCATGAGGGGAAGATAGCCGAAATGAAGACCGGCGAGGGTAAAACGCTGACCTCCACCCTGCCGGTCTACCTCAACGCACTCACCGGGAAAGGTGTGCACCTGGTCACGGTCAACGATTATCTGGCCAGTCGCGATGTTAAATGGATGGGCGAGGTCTATCGTTTTCTCGGTCTGACGACCAGCTGCATCCTCCATGATATGAACGACATCGAGCGGCGCGAGGCGTACGCTGCGGATGTTACCTATGGTACCAATAACGAATTTGGTTTCGACTATCTTCGCGACAATATGAAATTTTCTCTGGAAGATTTTTGCCAGCGGGGTTTTCATTACGCCATCGTCGATGAGGTCGACTCCATCCTCGTTGACGAGGCCAGGACGCCGCTGATCATTTCCGGCCCGGCCGAAATGTCCACCGACCTCTATCTCAAGGTCGACCGGATCATGCGGCATTTCAAAGCGGATGAACATTACACCAAAGATGAGAAATCGCGCCAGGTCATGCTCACCGATGAGGGGGTTGCCCTGGGGGAAGAGCTGCTGGAAGTTGATAATCTTTATGATCCTCGTAACATCAACCAGTTGCACCATATAAATCAGGCTCTCAAGGCCCATGTTATCTTTCAGCGCGATGTCGATTACATCGTCAAGAGCGGGGCCGTGGTCATTGTTGACGAATTCACGGGTCGTACCATGGAGGGGCGGCGGTATTCAGACGGCCTGCATCAGGCCCTGGAGGCCAAGGAAGGGGTCAAAATTGAGAAGGAAAACCAGACACTGGCCTCGATCACCTTCCAAAATTATTTCCGCATGTACAAGAAACTGGCAGGCATGACCGGAACCGCTGATACCGAGGCCCCTGAATTCAAAAAGATTTATAACCTTGATGTGGTGGTTATTCCTACCCATCAGAAGATGATCCGGCTGGACTTTGCGGACCTCATCTACAAGAACCAGCAAGCCAAATACCGCAATATAGTTAATGAGATAAAAGAGCTGCACACCAAGGGGCAACCTATTCTCGTGGGCACTATCTCCATCGACATCTCCGAGAAGATCTCTAAGATGCTCACCACGGAAGGCATTGAGCACGACGTTCTCAATGCTAAACAGCATGAACGCGAGGCCGAGATTATCGCCGGTGCCGGGCAGAAAGGCCGGGTGACCATCGCTACCAATATGGCGGGGCGTGGTACCGACATCAAGCTCGGGGAAGGGGTCCGCGAGCTCGGAGGTCTCCATATTCTGGGTACCAGCCGCCATGAGAGCCGCCGTATTGACAATCAGCTGCGCGGTCGTTCAGGCAGGCAGGGCGATCCAGGCTCCTCCCGATTTTTTCTCTCCCTTGAGGACGACCTGCTCCGTATTTTCGGTTCTGATCGGTTGAGCACCATTATGGACAAGCTGGGCATGGAAGAGGATGAGCCCATCGAGCATTCTATGGTTTCCAGGGCGATCGAAAATGCTCAGCGCAAGGTGGAAGGCCATAACTTCGATCTTCGCAAGCATCTGCTCGAGTACGACGATGTTATGAACAAGCAGCGCGAGGTCATCTACAGCCAGCGTCGCGAGGTACTCGAAGGGGACAATGTCCTGTTGATTATTAAAGATATGCTTAGTGATCTGGTCCAAGAGGTGGCTGGTGAGTTTGCCATCGTCAAAAAATCGGTCGATGAATGGGATTGGCAGGGGTTGGAGGAACGGGTTGCGCAGGTGTTCAATCTTCAACTCGATTGGTCACCGGAAGAGCGGCAGGAACTGGATCACGCCTCCTTTGCCGATAAACTGCAGGAAACGGTGCAACAGGGGTATGCCCTCCAGGAAGAGCGTAATGGCGAGGTGCAGATGCGCCAGCTCGAGCGGATGGTGTTGTTGCAGATGGTCGATAACCTGTGGAAAGAACATCTGCTGAATATGGATCATCTGAAAGAAGGGATAGGGCTACGCGGTTATGGTCAGAAAAATCCGCTCATCGAGTATAAGCGGGAAGGCTATGACCTGTTTCTGACCATGGTGGAGTCGGTCAAGCAACACACCCTTGCTAATCTGATGCGGATTCAGATCGTTCAGGAAGACGAGCTGGAACGGATGGAAGAAGAGCGACGGCAGCAGCGCGAGCGCGAACTGGCGGAGGCGAAACGGAGCAGTGGAACGGTTTCCGCAGAAGTCGAACGGAAACCCGTGCAGCGGGCTGAAGACAAAATCGGCCGCAATGCGATCTGCCCCTGTGGTTCAGGAAAAAAATACAAGAAATGCTGCGGACAGACCAACTGAGCCCCGTTGTCTAGGGCTCGGCCTGACCGCAGTCTTGCCTCGGAGATCCTAAAGTCGATCATTCCCCTTCCCCAGAGGGTGCTGCCAACGGCGGAATTCAGCCCCTGAGTCGTTCGGGATCAAACAGGTATTTTTCCATATGCTTGATCTCATCGATTCCTGAAATTACGATCTTAGGATCGGTGGCCAAGGCATCATCAGGGAGTTTATTGTCGTAGGTGAGATGGGAGAGGATGTGTTTGATGCAGTTGAGCCGGGCCATTTTTTTATTATCGGAGCGGATGATGGTCCAGGGACACAAGGTACGGTTCGACTCGTTGAGCATCTGGAATTTCTTGACAGTATACTGATCCCAGTAGGTCTGTGCCAGGTTATCCACCGGTGAGAGCTTGTATTGCTTGAGAATATCAGTTTTGCGGGAATCAAAGCGTCTGGCCTGTTCGTCTTTGGAAACCGAGAAATAGAATTTGAAAAGCTTTATCCCGTCTTTGACCAGCATCTCCTCAAACAACGGTACATCCTTCAAAAAACGTTTGTGTTGCTCATCGGTGCAGAAACCCATGACCGGCTCCACCATCGACCGGTTGTACCAGGAGCGGTCAAAGAGCACCAGCTCGCCGGCGGCAGGCAGGTGGGGCACATACCGTTGAAAATACCATTGAGTCGCCTCCCTGTCGCTGGGCGCGGTCAGCGCGACGATTCTGGCGTTGCGCGGATTAAGAAATGTTGAAATGCGTTTGATGGTGCCACCCTTGCCCGCAGCGTCGCGGCCTTCGAAAATGGTGAGTACACGCGTTCCGTTCTTTTTCATGTCCTGCTGTAACTTCATCAGTTCAATCTGCAGCTTTTTCAGCTCCATTTCATAAGCAAGGGTCTCTTTGCTCACCCACACCGCGAGATGGTCGTCATCCTTTTTTTCATCCTTAAATTGCAACGCTGTTCCTTCCTGGAGCCTGAAGTCGATAGTTTTGATGTTTTCGTGTTTTTTTTCTTTGTCTTCTTCGGTTTTCTTTTTTTTGTCAGCCATGCGTGTCCTCTGCGGTTGGTAATGATGGTTGATGATGCGGAATCAACGGGGCTGGCCATCGCACAAAAGGGGGGTAGTGTGTCCGGCCGGAGCAAGCCTCGATGGAAGAAGTTATTCCATTTCTAAATCAAAATGAGAACGCGAAGGCAAGCGAGCAGCGACGAGACAATACAAGTAGTACGGCGAGAAGCCGCACAGCGCAGCCGACAATGGTAACGTTTGATTTAGGATTGGAATTAGTGTGCAACTATGTAACAGGATAGCACATATCTTGTTGAATAATCAAGACAAGTAGTGGTTAATTCGTTTAGAGCTTTTTCCGGGAACAAGAGACCGGAAGCAAACAAGGAGCAGGTGACTGATGCAAAAGGATGTCGATGCGATACATGCCTTTCTTGATACATGGGACGATACGCCGGAGCAGAACAAGCAGGGGTTTATCCGGCTTAAGGATCTGCTGCTCGGTAGGATCGGTGTTGATGTGGCGTATCATTCCCGTCCTGGGCTGACCTATTCTTTACGGGCATCGCATTCGCAGCAGAAACGGTCCCTGTTTGTGATGATCGATGTCATTGAGGATCAACCGCGATGGCTTTCTATCTGTTTTTTCAGCGACATGATCGATGATCCGGAAGAGAAGGGCGCTTTTGTGCCAGGAGGTCTGCTGGGTGAAGATGCCCTCTGTTTTGATCTCGAAACCTGTAGTGAGGAAGGAATACAGTATGTTGAGGCCCGGATCGATGAGGCGTATCGTACTGCTGCCGGCGGTTGATACCTATCCGGTATCCTGATTCAGTTGCGTTTTGTCGCGGTGCGGAACATCTCTTCGTAGACGGTAGGCAATTGATGCTCTCGCAGCGCCCTGACAACCTCCTCAACGTCGTAGGGGCAGCGGTGGTGGGTTACGGTGATGGTTCCCGATGTCAGTTCCAGGATGGCATAGGAAGCCTCGGGGCGACCGTCGAACATCCTGCCGACCGAACCGGGATTGATGAAATGCACACCACCCACAACCTTGTAATACGGGGAGTGCGAGTGGCCGGTGATCACCACCTGGCAGGAGGTCTCCTTCGCCAGTTCCAAAAAACGGATCTCCTTTGTTTCCGCAAACAGAAATTCATCGTGATCGGCCGGACTACCGTGAAAAAGACCGACCACTGTCTGTTCGAGGTGGAGGATTTTTTTCTTTTTTAATCCTAGGAGAAACTCGATGTTTTGTGCGGACAGCATTGCTGCTGTGCTCGTGTACATGATCCGTTTTTCTGGGTTTGCTGGTTTTTTGAATGTTTTGCCTTTGAGCAGTCTAACGACCTTGTCGTCGGTGTTGCCCCTGATGGTGAAGGCCTTGTGCTGGCGTAGCCATTCGATGGTTTCATTGGGAAAGGGGGCATATACGGTGGTGTCGCCACAGTTGAGAATCTGCTCGCAAGCAAGCTCTTGCACCTGTTGGCTGACGGCCTTGAGGGCCGGATAGTTGCCGTGGATGTCGCTGATCAGGAGGATTTTCATAGGGTTCAGAATATTGTAGGGGATCGGGTGAGAATATATAGTGGAAACAGATAGTTGTTTGGAGAAATAGCGGTTTCGGCAATGGTTTCTTAACGTTGCGCCATCTTACAGGAGCGGCCCAACCAGCAGGGCGATATTTTCCAGAAATCGCTGACCGTAGGAGCGGGTCTGGAAGGCGTTGTTATTATGCAGCGTTGCAATCTGCAGATAACGCTGTTGCAGAGCTCTGATTTGGCGGGTGAATTCTTTGTCATAGATGCAAAGGGTCATTTCAAAGTTGAGCCAGAAACTGCGCATGTCGAGATTGACGGAACCAAAAAGGCAGAAATCGCCGTCGACCGTGATGGTCTTGGTATGCAACAGCCCTCCTGAAAAGGCCATAATCCGAACTCCTGCCCGTGCCAGGGCGTCGTAATGCGCTCGGCTGGCGTAATGGACCAGGCGCGAGTCATTTTTTTCGGGAACAATGATCGTTACCGCAACTCCCCGCTGCGCCGCCGATTTGAGTGCTGCCAGGATGGCGTTATCCGGGACAAAATAGGGGGTAGTGAGAATGAGTTCCTTACGGGCGGCATAGAGGGTGGTCAGCAGAAGGTTATGGATAGTATCCTTGCCGTAGCCGGGGCCGGATGGAGCCAGCTGGACCAGGGCCTTGCCTGTCGGGGCGACCGGATGAATATCCGTGGTTCCTGTGTAATCAGTCAGCCGCTGTTTTTTCTCCAGAAGCCAGTCAAACATAAACGATGTGGTCAGCAGTTCCACCACTGGTCCGGTAATTCGGACCATGGCATCAACCCATTCGCCAACCCCGTTCTGCTGTTTGAAGAAACGAGGGTCGACCAGATTTTGGCTGCCGGTATAAGCGATTTCGCCGTCAATGATGGCTATCTTCCGGTGGTTACGCAGATCAATACGCATAAACAGGGCTCGGATAATACCCGCTGGCAAGGCCTCGACCAGGTGAATACCGCCTTCTCGCATCTTTACGGCCTGAGCGCTCTGCAGAAAGGACTTGGAACCGATGCTGTCTATTAAGGCGCGGCAGGAAATGCCTCTGTGCCCCGCCTCTATCAGGGCGTCGATCAGTTCATCGGCCAGACCACCCGCATGCAGGATATAAAATTCGAGATAACAGCTGGATTTGGCCTTGCGGATGTCATCGATCAGAAAATGAAAAAAGAGGTCGGCGTGTTCGATGAGTTCGAGCCTGTTGCCGGGCATGGTCGGGATACCGGTGGTGGCGATGATCTGCCGGTCAAGCGGGATGCACTCCAGGTTGACCGAATCCCAGTTGATAATCGGTTTGTTTTGGAGTGAGCCGGACCATTCCTTGATGACCGGCCGGTTTTTTATCAGCCGGTTGGCCCTGCGTTCGCCCAGTCTGTTTTCGCCAAACAGCAGATAGATGATGGCGCCCCCAAAGGGAAAGAGCAGGATGACTACCAGCCAGGCAAAAGAGACGCTGGGGGCACGTTTGCGCATGATAACCCGCAGAGGAAAGACGATGCGGATGACGAGATCGGCAAAAAGAAGTGAGGTGGCTAGACTCCAGGTAAACTTATCCATGGTTTTTTAGGGAAGCTGCTGCTGAATTCAGGTGGCGCGTCGAGTTATGTATCGTGGGTTCAGGCTGATGCATCGTAAAGTTTTGTAGAAGAGAATGATGTATGGGCGCAAGACTTTCGGCGTCCGGGAGACCTGTTCCATGGACCCGTAACGTGTCATGGAACCCTGGCAATGGTCAATGAAAATACCCCTCCTGCAGATATCTTCACTCTTTTCTTTTACACGGTATCTGGTAGAGTATCGACACTCATTTCAGTCTCGGTAACTTCAATGAAACATAGGATATTCTATGCGGGTTAAAGGATTTTCAGCCGCTGCGATCAAGGCGGGAATACGATACGCTGACCGGCTCGATCTGGGGTTGATCTCTTCTCAAATGCCGGCGGTCACTGCTGGCACGTTTACTGCCAATAAGGTCAAGGCTGCCCCTATTCTTTTAGATATGGAGCGGTTGCGTTCGGGCTGGGCGCAGGCCATATTGGTCAACAGCGGCAACGCCAACGCCTGCACCGGCAAAGACGGGATGGATGTAGCGCTGGCGACTAGCGCTATGGCAGCGCAGGAACTTGGTATCGCAGAGTCGCTGGTGCAGGTGGCCTCAACCGGCGTAATCGGGCAGCCATTACAGACAGAACCGTTCGCAAGGGCAATGCCGGCGCTGGTTGCGAAGTTATCCGCTGACGGTTTTGACGAACTGGCTCGCGCCATGATGACCACTGACACCATGCCGAAGATAGCCACAGCCACGGTACTGCTTGACGGTGTTGAGGTTTCCCTGCTTGGGGTGGCCAAAGGATCGGGGATGATTATGCCTGATATGGCCACCATGCTCTGTTTTGTGGTGACCGATGCCCAGATTGTTTTTCCGGTACTCGACCGGTTGGTCAAAAGCGGGGTGGACCAGAGCTTCAACCGGATCACCGTTGATGGTGATACCTCCACCAATGACATGGTGCTGGTGATGGCCAATGGTGCTGCCGGCAACATCAGGGTCGATGAGGACAATCCGCAGGCGGCGGCACTCTTCGGCGCGGCATTGCAGGGGGTCTTCAAGGAGCTTGCCTTAAAAATTGTTGCTGACGGCGAAGGGGCCACCAAACTGGTGACCATCAGAGTTACCGGGGCGCGGGATGAGCAGGAAGCGCTCAACGCTGCTCGGACCATCGCCAACTCCGCCCTGGTGAAAACCGCCTTTTTTGGTGAGGATGCTAACTGGGGCCGGATCATCGCGGCCCTTGGCCGGTCAGCCTGCAACTTCGCTCAGGAAAGGGTTTCGATCAGCTTCGATGCTGTCCTGCTGGTTGCCAACGGGCTTGCTCTGGGCTCGGAGAGAGAGGCCGCCGCCACCGAGGTGTTGCAGCAAAAGCAGTTCACCGTCACCGTTGATCTCAACGAAGGCAACGCCGAAGCCGAGGTGTATACCTGCGATTTTTCCTACGATTATGTGAAAATTAACGCAGACTACCGAAGCTGAGGAGCGTGAACAATGCAACAACCCGGTACCGACACCTGGTTTCTGCCTGATTCGCTTCAGATCGATGTGCTGTTGTCGGCTCTTGCCAGAGAGTTGGGCGCCGTTGCCGCCCCGGAATATTCGGCTACCGTGGTCTATGCCGATTCCTTTGACTGGCGGTTGTTCCAGCAGGGCTATATTCTTCACTGCCATGACCGCGCCTGGACGCTGTACCATGGCGACAGCGGCGCGGTGACCGTGCAGCAGGGCGGGCCTGAATTGAAGCGCTCCTGCTTTGCCCGTGATTTTCCGCCAGGGTATCTCAGGGAGCAGCTTGAACCGCTGCTTGCCGTCCGCTGCCTGCTGCCACTGGCAACGGTGCAGGTGGCCGGCCGCCAGGTTCGTCTCCTTAACCGGGATGAAAAAACCGTGGCTCGGATTGTGTTTGAGGAGCAGCGCCTTGCCGCTGCGGGGCCGGTTTTCCGTATGCTCCGCCTTTTTTGTATCCGTGGCTATGATCAGGAGTTGGCCTCAGTCCGCAGGATTCTTGCAGAAAATGGCGTCAACCTGCCGGCTTCCCCCTTGATCGGCTTTGAGGAGGGATGCAAAGCGGTTGGTCGACGGCCTCTTGACTACAGCTCAAAATTTGTCATGGAACTCGATGCCAATAATACGGCAGGGCAGGCCATGGCGCGCATTTATGGGCATCTGCTGACAGCCGTCTCCAGGAATATCCCTGGTGTTCTTGAAGACTTGGACACCGAGTTCCTCCATGACTTCAGGGTTGGGATCAGGCGAATACGTTCAGGACTAAGCCTGGTCAAAAATGTCCTGCCAACTTCAATTGCCGACGCATTCAAAAAAGATATCGGCCTACTGGGGAGCATCACTGGTCCGACCCGCGATCTCGATGTCTACCTCTTGAAAAAGGACAGCTACCTTGCCCGGTTACCTGCTTCCCTGCAGCCAGGATTGGCCTCTTTTTTTGCTGATCTTGTTGTCCAGAGGCGGGCTGAGCACGGAAAGATGGTTCGGGCCTTGCGTTCCAAGAAGAGTAGAACCATCCTCAATACCTGGAAACGATATTTTGCCTCCAAGGGTCGGGAGCCTGGTCCTTCGGATGGGATGGCAGCCAAAGAGCTGGCCGGGAAGATTATTTTCCGCCGGTTTAAACGGGTGATGCGAGACGGCAAGGCCCTGGATGCCGCTACCCCCGACCCTGAGATTCATCGCTTGCGGATCCAGTGCAAAAAGCTGCGTTACGCTCTTGAATTCTTCAGTTCGCTCTATCCAGCAGCTGCAATACAGCTGGCGGTCCGACAGCTGAAAAGATTGCAGGATATTCTCGGAACCTTCAACGACCTTTCCGTACAACAGCAGATGCTCCGCCACACCCTTGACGGGCTGCGCGGAGCGCGGCGCAATAACGAACTCGTGGCCGCTTTAGGCGCCTTGATGCAGAGTCTCTTCCAAGAACAGCAGAAACTTCGCGGGTGTTTTGCCGAAGCCTTCACCCCATTCAGTGATCCGGAGAACACGGCACTGTTTCACGAGCTCTTCCGGAGTAAACAGGAAATATTATGAGTATTATCGCGGTGTATAATATCAAAGGTGGCGTAGGTAAAACGGCTTCCTCGGTCAATCTCGCCTATCTCTCGTCAAAGCAGGGGCGTCGAACCCTGCTCTGTGACCTGGACCCGCAGGGGTCAGCCTCTTTTTATTTCCGAATCCGTGCACCCCATAAATTCAACAGCAAAAAATTACTGAAAGGCGGTAAGCATATTGAAGAGAATATCAAGGGAACCGATTTTCCTGGTCTCGATATGTTGCCTGCCGATTTATCCTACCGCAATATTGATATCGCCCTTGATGAATGCAAGAAATCACAACAGCGGCTGCGCAAGGTCCTGCAGCCCCTGCAGGAGGACTATGATCGGATATTTCTTGATTGTCCTCCCAATATAACCCTGTTGTCGGAAAATATATTTTTTGCAGCGGACCACATCTTGGTGCCGGTGATCCCTACCACGCTTTCTCTGCTGGCGCTTAAACAGTTGTTCACTTTTCTCGACGACATCGGTCAGAGCCGGAGCAAGGTACTGATTTTCTTTTCTATGGCAGAAAAAAGAAAAAAAATGCACCTGGAAATGATGCAGGCCATGCACAAAAAAAGAGGGGTTATGCAGGCCATTATCCCCTATTCTGCGGATGTTGAACGGATGGGCGTCTATCGACAGCCTGTAGGGGCAGCTTTGCCCGGATCAACCTCCGCCCTTGCCTACGAGAGACTTTGGGATGAAATCTGCAGCCACCTTGCCGCCTGAGAGCAAACGTCTGCTGATCTGTCGCCACGCTAAATCAAGCTGGCAGGACGCAGCGCTGAGCGATATCGAAAGATCCTTGAATAAACGCGGCGAGCGGGATGCTCCGGAAATGGGAAGGCGTCTTAAACACCGAGGGATACGGCCAGATCTAATCATGGCCAGTCCGGCGGTTCGTGCACAGGCAACAGCGGAAATGCTCGCCATGCAGCTGGGGTATCCACCTGAGAAGATACGAATCAATGTAGAGCAGTATGCGGCCACAGTGTCGGCCTTGCTTGCCTTGCTGCGCGATGTGGAACCGCAATGCAGCACGGTCATGATGGTGGGGCACAATCCGGAAAGCACAGCTCTTGTCAATATTCTTGGCGGACTCCACATTGACAACCTGCCTACTTGCGGCATTGTCGCCCTGGAATTCCCCGTTGCTTCCTGGCAGGAGCTTGTCGTGGGTAACAGCACTTTGCTTTTTTTTGATTTCCCTAAGAATACTATATAGAGGCCGTTTTTTTCTCCGTGATAATTGATCGGACTGTCTCGGCATCAGGTCGCAAAGAGTATGACTGTGAGAGTACAGAGAAAGGGGCAGGGGCCGAACTGTCTGGAATGCAAAAACTATTATATTACTTATGATCCTAGTAAACCCAGAGGTTGCAGGGCCTATGGGTTTAAAAGTCAGGGGATGCCTTCTCAGGTGGTGTTGGCGACTTCCGGCATGCCGTGTCAGTTTTTTGCAATGCGCTCGACATCCTGAGACGGGGAATCCGCTACGGCGAGAACGGAGTGCCTGTCGTCCTGCTCCCCCGAGAAAAAGAAGATACGCGGCAAGGATCGGCGTCGCTGCCTTTTAAAGGCAGTAAAATATTTCGTAAATTTCAGCAATAAGGGAAAGGCCGTGCAACATCTCATTGCTTTATTCATCGGTTTTATGCTGCTGCAAGGCACTGTTTTTGCCGCCTGCGAGGAGGGTGATTGTCAGAGCGGTTCCGGCAAATCGAAAGACAAAGACGGTCGCATCTATGAAGGGGAATTTAAGGGTGGGTATTTCTGGGGAGCTGGAACGCTGATCAATCCGGATGGATCAGCGTATAAGGGGCAATTCGTTAAGGGCCTTTATAACGGCAAGGGCACTCTGGTGGGCAAGGATGGCAGGAAATATTCCGGGACGTTTCAGGACGGAGTGATTCACGGTCAGGGAACCATGACCTATGCCAACGGTATGGAATATTCCGGAGAATTCGATATGGGTCGATTTAACGGTCAGGGAAACCTGTTTTATCCCGATGGCCGTGAATATTTTGGAGATTTCCGAATTAATGTCATCCAGGGAACGGGCAAACTGCTCTATGCCGACGGGTCCTCCTTTGAGGGCAAATTCTTTGACGGCAAACCAGCAGGCCAGGGGGTTCGTCGTTATCTGGACGGCTCCCGGTATACCGGAAATTTCATCGATACCCGCCGCGAAGGCCAGGGTGTGCTTGAATCAGCGGACAATTCCCGTTATGAAGGAGGTTTTCACGATAATCTTTATGAGGGCCAGGGCAAATTGACCACCGCTGATGGCGTTGTTCTCAGCGGAATATTCAATAAGGGCGTCCTGACTGGCAAAGGAACACAGACCTGGCCGGACAACCAGACCTATATCGGCACCTTTGACAAAGGACAGCCCCATGGTCATGGGATCATGCAGTACAGCGATGGCGCCAAGTACGAAGGGGAGTGGATGAACGGCAAGCGTGAGGGCAAGGGCGTGCTTACTGCTGCCGATGGCAGTCGTTATGAAGGGGTGTTCAGGGAAGATCAACCGCAACAATGAGCAAGAGCTGTAACGGTCTTTATATTATTTCATCCGTAACTGGAACATGAAGCTGTGGACGGGATGGCCTTGTCCCGATAGATAGTGTTGCTCTGATTGTATTAATAAGACGAAACCGAAAGAGTAAAATCAAGGAAAGGAGAGCGTAATGCTGTGGCAATATCGGACCAATCTTTTTGAATTCACCAAAGATGGCCTGTTGGGAGATAAATATGTCGATGACGAAGAGATGGAGAAGACGCTTAACGAGTTGGGAGGACAGGAGTGGGAGTTGGTGAGCGTGTCCCTGTTGCAGGATGGGTTGTTGGTTTTCCTCAAGCGCCCCATGCTGGAAGGCACAGAGGCCGCCATTGAGCAGCCGCGAATTATCGAGCCGATAGCCGCACCCCCCGTTGTCGAGTCGCGGCCCGTCGATTTTTATCGAGAGAGTATCACTGCCGAGCAGATTCAGGAGGAGGAGCATGAGCCTGTCCGTATTTTTGATCGGCCGCGAAAAAGCACGAGGTCAAGGGAAGAGATGGATTTTGTTGGGGATATCAAAATTTCCTGATCAGGGCCTGTGACGAGAAGGTCGGTGATTGACGGCCCAAGTGGCTGATACAACCGTTAAACGAATGCCTTGCACTGCTGCAATCCTCAACATCTCCCGCTTCTTTTCATAAGACCCTGTTATAAGGGCAACAAGAGTATCGTCTATGGGGTTCTATATACTGAAAAGATTTCTCTTGATGATTCCGACCCTGGTTGGGGTCATGTTCATTACCTTTGTTATTACCCAGTTTGTACCCGGCGGTCCGGTTGAGCGGATGATGGCGCAGCTGAGCGGATACGGTACCGGCGGCGACACCGCTGGAGGAGGATTGTACCAGGGGAATAAAGGGTTGGATCAGGAACGTGTTGAACAGTTGAAAATTCTTTATGGGTTTGATCAACCGCCCCTGACCCGGTTTGTCACCATGATGCGACAGTATCTGGTCTTTGATTTTGGGCGTTCCTACTATCACCACATGAGCGTCGCCCAGTTGGTCGTTTCTAAACTGCCAGTGTCCATGTCGCTGGGGCTCTGGAGTTTTTTCATTGTCTATTCGGTTTGCATTCCCCTGGGCATCGCCAAAGCTGTGCGTGACGGCTCAACCTTTGACACCTTGACCAGTGCCGTTATCCTCGTTGGTTACGCCGTGCCCGGCTTCGTTTTGGGCATTGTCCTCATTGTTCTCTTTGGCGGTGGCAGCTTCTGGAGTGTCTTTCCCCTACGCGGTCTGGTCTCAGACAACTGGCATGAACTGGACATCGTGGCCAGAATTCTCGATTACCTTTGGCACATGGTCCTGCCGGTGACCGCCTCCACCGTTGGCAGCCTGGCAGTGATGACGCTTTTAACCAAAAATTCGTTTTTGGAGGAAATACGCAAGCAGTATGTAATCACCGCCAGGGCAAAGGGGTTAGAGGAAGGGCAGGTATTGTACAAACATGTCTTTCGCAATGCCATTATTCCTATCATCACGGGGTTTCCAGGCAGTTTTATCACCGCCTTTTTTACCGGTAGCCTGCTGATCGAAACTATCTTCTCCCTGGACGGGATGGGACTGCTGGCCTACGAGTCAGTGATGAACCGTGATTACCCCGTGGTTTTGGGGACCCTTTATTTTTTCACCATCATCGGTCTTGTCTCCAGATTGCTCTCAGACCTCTCTTATGTGATGGTCGATCCTCGCATCAGCTTTGAAGGCAGGCAATAGCATGTACCGCCGGAAGGACAGGGGGAACAGCCTGGGGCGCCGGCGCTGGGCGCGATTCAGGAACAACCGCCGTGGATTTTATTCGCTGGTGCTGTTTGTTCTGCTCTTCGGTGTCAGTCTGTTTGCCGAAGTTCTCAGTAACGACAAACCGCTGTTGGTCCGCTATGAGGGCCACTACTATTTTCCCCTGTGTCGGGCCTATCCGGAAACGGTTTTTGGTGGTGATTTTGCCACGGAGACCGATTACCGCGACCCTTATATTCTCGGCAAGCTGACGACTAACGGTAATACGATCATTTTCCCGCCCAATCCCCACAGTTTTAATTCCATCAATCTGGTGCTGGATCGTCCGGTTCCTGCGCCGCCGACCCGGGATAATATTCTTGGCACCGATGACCGTGGCCGCGATGTCCTGGCACGTTTGATGTATGGTTTCCGGCTCAGCATTCTCTTCGGGATGGCCCTGACCGCGGTCGGTAGCCTGCTGGGCATTGTCGCTGGTGCCCTACAAGGCTATTTTGTCGGCCGGTTCGACCTCTATTTTCAGCGTTTCATTGAGCTTTGGGGCTCCATGCCCGAGTTGTATCTGCTGATTATATTTGCCTCTATTTTCAAGCCGAGCACGCTGTTGCTCCTCCTCCTGCTGTCGATGTTCGGCTGGATGGGCTTGTCGGATTATGTCCGGGCAGAGTTTTTGAAGGGAAGAAACATGGAGTATGTTAAGGCGGCTAAGGCACTCGGCGTCGGCAATGTCACCATCATGTACCGTCATCTCTTGCCCAACAGCATGACACCGGTGATCACCTTCCTGCCGTTTCGTATGTCAGGGGCGATCCTTGCCCTGACCAGCCTGGATTTTCTCGGCCTCGGCGTGCCGCCCTCAACTCCGAGCCTTGGCGAGTTGCTGGCTCAAGGGAAGGGCAATATCGAAGCTTGGTGGCTTTCGCTTTCCACCTTTATCGTTCTGGTGGGGACGTTGGTCCTTCTCATTTTTATCGGTGAAGCCCTTCGCGAGGCCTTTGATCCGAGAAAATAAAAAAGGATCGGAGAATTGCTCTCCGATCCCAAGAAAAGGAAAAAAGGGACGATTGGTCAGTGTTTGTGATGCAATTCGTGTCGGAGCTTGGCGAATTCTTCGTTAATATGGCCGCGCAGCTCGGAAAGCTCGAAATACAGCTCCTTTGCCGTGTATTCAAAATGGGGTTCATTTTCTTGACCGGAATCGGTCTGGACAGGTGGCATGATGGCAAAGGTATCGAGCAGCCATGCGGTAAAACGGTTGACCGCTTCCAGCAGAATCTCAGGCTGACATTGGTCCTCAAGGAGATGCTCGTAGAGATAATTTACCAGTTTTTCCGTGGCGTCCTCGTTTCTTTTGGGCAGACGGACAAGTAGGCTGATAACAGAATTGAGCAATTGTGCCAGGGTTTGTTGTCCAGAAGAAAGTTCTAAATTATTCAGTGTCGCTATCAGTTGGGTGGACTCGGCAGCCTTTTCACGGGACATGGTCAAAACAACGCCGGGCAGCAGAGCGCCAAGCGCGGCAAGCTGTATCTGTCTGGCCTCAGCAGGCAGGGATGCTGCACGCAATTCTTCCTGAGCGAAGGCGGGGGCAATCAGGCGGTTATCTATAGTTGCTTCCAGCGCTTGCGTTAGTTCATCCGCAGCCGGTTGGAAAGTTTCCTCGTCGTCTTCATTCGCATCAAAGAAGAAATCAAGAGCGCCTTCAAGTTCTTTGTCCAAGCTGTCATCGCTTGCGACGGATGAGTCTTTGTTTTCGCTGGCAGGTTCAGGCAGTTTTGCCGCTAATGGTTCAACGTCCGCGTCTGCTCCGAAGAAGAAATCAAGCTTTTCTTCAATTTCCCCCATTGGGGTGTAGTCCAACTTGGCAATCACTTCCTCTTCCGAAAACCCATGGTTTTCACTGCTGTCGGCGAGGGCGGATTCAACGCCGCTTTCCTTGTCAAAGAAGATTGCATGTTCATTATCTTCGACCGAAAGCCTGGTCGCCGTTACAGATTCGGCAGGTATTTCTGGGGGTTCGGCAAAGAAGTCGTCTAATTTGCTCTGGATATCGAGGGCGCTTTGAGTTATTTCCGATTCTTGCCGCCAGAGCTTAGTGTCACCAATAGGCTCCTCCATATCGCTAAAGGCCAGTTCTTTCAGTTTATTCACATCTTCTGGGATGACGTCGGCAAGGGCTGCCACTGGCTGATTTTCATCGTCATTCGATATTTTCGCGATGTCGAAATCCATCGCCGGTGGCGTTCCTGGCAAGTTTTCGGTGTCCGTGTCAGCTTCGGGGAAAAGGAAATCCAGTTGATCCGCAAGGTCCTGCTGTGTCGAAAGATCAAGAGGCTGGGCTGCTTCATTGAAACCGGAGATCTCATCCGTGTCGGAGAGGGCTGGCATTAAGCCGCGATTCGAGCTGAGGCTAGCTTCGATAAAATCGTCGGCCAGTTCATCGTCGACCGGGTGAATAGCGTCCGGGGGAAGGATTTCATCGGGATACTGGACATCGGCGGTTTCCATTGCCGGTTTTGTGTCCATGGCGAAAAGGGCGTCTATTTCGGCTTCAAACGTGTCCCCGAGCAAGTCGTCAGCCTGATCATCACCAGGTTTTGTTTCTTTTGCTAAATCTGCATGCAAAAACAGCGCTGGCGCAATCGGTGCATCTGGCGTGGTAGGAGGCAGATTGGCAACCCTCTCGACTGCTATCGGTGAGCTGATCTCATCGACAAATTTATCGATGGTATGCGCATCAAGAGAGGATGTCGTCTGAGCGGCAACAAGCATTTTGAGATTATCAATACGATTGACCCGGTCAACCAGAAGGTCATGGATTTTGCTCTGATCAAGAGGCTGTTCGCCTGCCGCTACAAACTGTTCCAACGCTTCGTAGAAAGAATGCAGCAGGAGAAACGCTTCGGGATGCGCTCCCGCTCTTTTTTCGGAAATATAGTCACATAAGACCTGCAACCCCTGGACTAACACCAAGGCAGGTTTGTTATCGGCAAACATCCCGTGAAATGGGGCGAGGCTGGTGTTGAACAGCCTGAGACTCTCATCAGTCACTTCCCAGTCGAGGCTAAGAATAGCCGCTTTGAGCTGTTTTGCAGGACCTGTTTGCGCAGGGAGAGATGCTTCGGCCACTGGTGATGCAGCAGTCTCCGATATTTCTTTATCAGAGCCGGAAGCTGGCTCTTCTTCGGTTTGGTTGATTTGATATTGGAGAATTCTAAATTTGCGGACATCACCGGTTAGTAATTGTGTGATTTCTTCTTCAGTGATATTTGGGGAAGAAATGATTTTTTCAAAGTTATAAAAAAACGTAAGGAGCAGTTTGATGGAGTTGGGATGTGCATAAGCTCCTTTTGTGCGGATATATCCGCCAAGTTTATGGAGTCCTTGTAAATAGACCTCTGCTACCTTATCGTTTTGAAATGATGATTCCAGTTTTTCTAATTCATCCGCAAGTTCTTGCAGGATTTCGTCATTTATTTCCCAGTCCAATGAAAGAATAATGGATTTGAGTTGCATCAACGGGGAAGATTCTTCACTCGAAAATTCGAAAAGATCGACATCCTGTGTATCAAAGGATTCGTTGGCGTAAAGCGTCAAATCCTCGAAATCATCGAGTTTATAAACGGGGTCATGTTGCTTTTTTTTCATATCCCGACTCTTATATTAGCTGCCACGGTATTGCTCCTTTACATAAGTTTTTGCTGAATGGAGATGACCGTTGATGATATTATTTTTTTTAACGTTTCAGGGACGTTATACCCTGTGAGAGCACTGGCTTCAAATGTCGGCACTTTAAGTTTGCTATTTAAATCTTTGTCAAGAACAGAGGTCGGCAGGATGGGAATCCCCTGATTGCGTAAATCGACCTTGTTGTATTGGAGAACTAACGGGATCCGAAAAATGGATTCTTTGTAATCGATGAGGTTTTCATGCAGTTGATTGAGCGACCTGATGTTTTTTTCTCGCATCTGTTCCTGGGCATCGGCGACGAAAACAAGGCCGTCAACACCTTTCAAAACAAGCTTTCTGGTGGCATTATATTTAACTTGGCCTGGTACGGTATAGAGCTGAATTTTCAGTTCATATCCTTTGATCTGTCCCATGTTGAAAGGGAGGAAATCAAAGAACAGGGTACGGTCTCCATGGGTTTTCAGGCTGACCATCTCAGACTGGATCTGTTTGGAAAATTTTCTGTTGATATATTCAAGATTGGTGGTTTTGCCTCCACGACCAGGGCCATAATAGACAATTTTCACCTGCACTATCTTTTCTCTGAGATTTATAAAGCTCAAGATACTCTCCTGCTGCCTGTTAAACTGATCGCGAGCGGTAACGAAATGTCGAAGTGACCTGACACTGCAACGGCCGAAACCGGGTTATTTGCGATCCCAGATTTTTTTAATGCGATCAATTGTTTCGACAACGTTGAGACGAAGGAATCCTAGCGATATGCTTTTCCCAAACATGGTGATCAATAACAGCTCGTCATCAATTTTTGAGAAATGAATGTTGCATTCCGTACCCTTGTGAAACAGTAAAGAGAATTCCTGTTCACCAACGAGCTTGGCCATGGCGTCAACGGTAGCAAAATTACCTGCGGCCAGAGCGGCGAAAGAGTAGACATCGTATTTTGATGTACTGTTGTCTTTGGCGGTAATTATGTTGCCGGCCATGTCGATGATGATGACACAGTCAACCCCGATCTTAATGAGCTTTTCAGTCAGGATTTCATCAATTTTCTCAAGTTGTTCCTGGCTAACAACTCCGTAGTTCATATTTCTACCTCGTATGCGTTCAATAGGTTGTTAAAAGTGGACTTATAGTGGCTGCTTTTACTGCGAGCAAGAAACCAGCGGCTATCACAGGGTGGTGCCTGAGAGAATTATCAGGAAAACACCAATTTTTTCAAGGGTATCTTTACGACTCCATTTCAGATATCAAGAGTATACGCCAGAAAAAATGATATATGAAGCGGTTTTTTTTCGTTATATTTTTTTATATTTCTCACCTGTGTAGAGCCGTACCGGTAATGTGAAATACTCGTTGCGGCGACACTTGTATCTATTTGAGAAATAACCTGTTTTCATGAATAATATAAGCAAATTGGGTCGATTTCATTTGACACTATTGCCCAATGACCCCAATTTTTCTTTATATTTGCTGTTTATTGCATAAACAAAGGCAAGAACTTCAGCTATGGTCTGGTATAATTCTGCAGGTATTTCTTTGCCGACAGGTATTTTGGCGAGCAGTTCTACCAGATCCCGGTCTTCCTTGATGTGAACACCAGCCTCAAGAGCCAATGCAATGATTTTCTCTGCAACGAGATTAGAACCGCTGGCCACCACCTTTGGCGCCGTGCTTTTATTTTGGTCGTACAGCAGTGCGACCGCTTTTTTCTTTGTTGGTTGTTCAATGGCCATGGCTCGTATCTCTTTAGCTAGGGTCAGGCTTTGGTGTCGACCATACCTGTGGCGCCGCTTATTATTCTTTCCAGCAGCGATTTCACAGGTTCCTTGGCACCAGCAACGAACTGGGCCGATTGCAGGCTAGCCGATGTCAGCCATTGTTCCAGTTCGTTGCGGAAACCGGCGATGAATTTTGCCCGCTCCGTATCTTCTGTCAGAAATTTTAAGGTAACCCCGCCATCTTTCTGGCGAATGTCAATCTGCAGGTTGCCCAGACCCTCTAATTGCAGGTGCAATTCATAGCGCTGCGGGGTTTTCTCCGATTGCCCTGGATTGTTTTCCGATTCCTGTTTGGAATGATCGGTATCGATAAGGAGATATCCCTGATTAAGAAATGACAAGGGCAGGGGTACAAAAGAGAGCGATTCGCTGGCCAGTCGTATCTGTAACGTTTGATAGAGTTCTATGGATTTGACGATTTGATCGGCCTGAACCGTATTTTTATTACCTGCGGAAAACTGTTGCGAGAGCTCAAGCAACGCGAATTTCAGCGTTTGCACTGCTTTTTCCGAGTTGCCGTCCGCTAGTAACTGTTCCATGTTGATGCCGAGCCGATCGACGAATTTCTGGAGTTGTTTGCCATCCAGTTGCAAGGGCTGAGGTTGGGCTTGCTCGCTATTCACCTTGGCGAGCAATGTGATAAGCTGCTGGAGCGGGTCCATCGTGGCCGGAAGAACCGAATCCTCTTGAAGTAAGGGGATGAGGCGACTTATCAGGTTTTGTATCTGCGGATTGTCCTGGGAGAGTTTGCCGATTTGATCAAGTAGGTGGACAGTGTCCTCTGTTGTTATCAAAGCGGGTGACGCTGCTCCTGCCGGCAGAGGTATGCCTGCTGATGATTGCAGGGCGTTTATCTGCGTGAAAACAGCTGCCAGCGTAGTGGCCTGTTGGGCCGTTTGGGCGGGGAGGGCAGCGGTCTGCGACAGCTGTTGCAGCAGGTTACCGATTTCTTCATATATTGTCCCAATATCCAGGCTCTGGGGGGCCGCGAAGGCTTCAAGCGTTTTGCTGAGGAGTTGCTCACTGAGTTGCGCCTGTAACTTGGGTGCTGTCGTGTCCAACGTTTGGTTGGTAATACTGTCGGCATAGGCCTGCAGGGTTTCTTTGGAATGTGAGCTGAGTTGCGGTAACTGGGCTGATTTTTCGGCAAGATCAGTAAGGCCGGGGAAAATATCCGCCTGCTGGCCAATCAGGTGAATGGCGTTGCCAATCATGCGGTTGGCCGTCGTGCTGCTGCTCACAATCTGAAGCTCTACCTGCGGAGAGAGCGTTGCCACCTGCAGATTGAGTTTTTGTCCCACCTGCAATTGCGCTGTTGATTCGGCCAGGACTTGCCGTCCGCCGATATCGATGGTGAACTGGTTGGTCCCGCTCTTTGCGCTAATAATACCTTGCAGCAGCTGGCCTTGAGTAAAAGAAAAAGGGGTGCGTTGCTGTTGGCCGCCACTTTGATAGGGAGAGAGCGGCTGGATACGCAGGATAGGGGTGGTAATGTTAGTCGGGTCCATAAAGAACCTGCGTGTTTTTGTCAGAAAGGAATTGCCGTCATGGTAACGGCGCTAAATCAAGCGAGGACGTTAGCATTCGCATGCTCATCCCGGGAAAGCTGAAGCGTTATTACTGTATTCTCTGGTCCGGCAAGAGAACGGAGTTTTACACAGTCCGGACATTTTCTCGGAGTTGGCGGCGTTCTTCGTGGAGACAGAATGAAACAATCAGGTCTCTTGTCTTCACGGAGATATTCTCAAAATGAAAGGCAACCTGATACCGTTTTTGGCGGAGCCGGTAGACTCTGACCACATTGGCCAGACAGACGACCGGAACTTCTCCAATTGGGACCGAGATGATCAATTGTATGCGATTGTTGCTGGCCGGTTTTTCGGTAAACAGCGCCAGTACCCCGCTGCCGCTCAGGTCAATGGTCGTGCCAGTTATCTTCCATGTTTGGGCATTGATTTCTTTGGGGCCGGCAATGTAACTTGCCTCAATGGGCAGGCTCGTGGACACTCTGAAATAATCGCGCAACGTCTCCGGCGAGACGGGTTCCCAGGCAATAAAATGGAGACGGCGAGGTCCTGTTATGCTTTCGAGCCGCACTATCAGGTTCACAGTGTTCCCCTTGTGCTCGATAGCCATGTTGCAGTTAGCGCCAATTTTCAGATCATCGACTTCCCAGGAATTGGGAAGAAAAACCAGTTCCAGAAAGGGAGATTCTTTTTTAATTAAAAGCGCCTTGCAGCGTATAGACTCTTCTTTGTAACTCGGAAGGTCGACAACAACATGGGCATTATCGTTGAGCTTGTTTAGGATGTCATCAATTCTGGCCAATGGGAACACACCATGTCACAAAAAAATTCGAATCACAATTCGTGGATATTTAATGATTTTTTAATTTCGCACCTGCACTCTCATGCGCAGGTTTCTTCGCTGGAGTTCAAAACAGCAGGCTATAATCTTGTCCTGGTTTTCCGAATTGAGGGAGTCAAAATGAAAGGCAACCTGATACCGCTTCTGACGAATACGGAAGACTCTGATCACATTGCCTAAGCAGACAATAGGTGTTCCTTCGTTTGGTGCCGTGATGACCAATTGTATGCGATTGTTGCTGGGCGGCTTTTCGTTAAACATCGCCAGTACGCCGCTACCGCTCAGGTCAATGGTCGTGCCGCTCATCTTCCAAGTCTGGGTGTTGATCTCTTGGGGGCCAGCAATGTAACTTGCCTCAATAGGCAGGTTCGTGGATATTCTGAAATAATCGCGCAGCGACTCCGGAGAGACGGGTTCCTTGGCGGTAAAATGGAGACGGCGGGTCCCCGCTATGCTATCGAGCCGTGCTATCAGGTTCACGGTGTGCCCCTTGTGCTCGATAGCCATGTTGCAGTTGGCACCAATTTTCAGATCATCGACTTCCCAGGAATTGGGAAGAAAAACCAGTTCCAGGAGGGGAGATTCTTTTTTTATTAAAAGCGCTTTGCAGCGGATAGCCTCTTCTTTGTTGCTCGCAATGTCGACAACCACATGGGAGCTCTCGTTGAGCTTATTTAAGATTTCATCAATTCTGGCCACTGGGAACACACCGTGTTGCAAAAAATATTGCGAAGCGCAATTCGTGATATTCAGCGTTTTCTAATTCCGTACCTGCACCCGCATGCGCAGGTTTCTTCGCTGGAGTTCAAAACAGCAGGCCATAATTTTATCTTGGCTCTCCGAATCGATGGAGTCAAAGTGCAAGGCGACGTGATAGAGGTTTTCTTCAAGTTTCCGGCAGCGCACAACATGTCCCGTGGCGTCGATAACTTCCATGCCGCGGATGGGCAGGGTCAGTTCGATCCGCACCTTTTTCCCTTTTTCAATGGGTTCGCTGAAGCTGCACAAAAGGCCGCTGCCGCTCAGGTCGATGGTATCTCCTAAAAGGTTCCAACTGGCGCCATCTTCAGCCGTTTGTTCAGGAGTAATGGGTGAGGCTGAAATTTTGGTATTGGCATCGACCCGGAAATAGCTGCGCGCCTGGCTGTGGTTGACGGTTTCCTGAGCGGTCAGCTCCAGTGTCTGTTCATCTATGATCTTGCTGATGTCTGCAGAAACAGAAACCGTTTGCTCGGCGAACTCAATCACGACCATGCATGTTCTGCTGGTATCGACCTGGTCGATTGCCAGCGTTCCATTGGGAAAGGATAGGGTAAATGCAGGTGGTACCGCTTTGCCGTAAAAACAATTCAGCCGTTCTTTTTCACTAACGCCGAGTAACGGCATAGCCGCCCGGACCGCTTTCCCTTCTTTTATGTTGAGAAAAAAACTGTTCTGTAATAGCAAGATGTTACCTTTTCTCTGAAAAAAAAATCTTTGTTTCTCCTAGAGTGCCATAACAGGGATGAGAAAGGAAGAAATTTTTGAGAATTGGTACAGTTACAGACGAAAATATTCCTGAATGGATCAGGCCGTTATCTCAGGTGATTTCTCAGAGACTTTTTCTGCCTGAGAAGAGGCTGGATCAGCAAAACCATGAACTGGCTCCGCCTGCTGTGTTTAGGGAAGGATGTGTAGCTTGTCCCGGTAAACGAGAATCTCTGCGCTGAGAGGCGCACAAACAAAGCCGGACTTGTCAATGGCCCGTTGCAAGGCCCCGGCGTAGGAGGTGTCGAGAATTTCCGGCCCCATGCTCTCCATGATGAGGCAAAGCTGGTTGCTGGTAGCCGTCATTTCTCGCTGCAGCGTCATGAGCGTTGTGCAGCGGTTTTGTATTTCGATGGGTGTGAGCGAGGGAATTTCTTGGGTAAGTAGGGATGCGGCTTCTATAAAATAGCTGTACTTCGTAATTGTGTCAGTAAAAACCATCTCTAGGGTCTGCACGTTCGCCACCTCTCCGGATAATTCCTGAAGATACATTATGAAGAGCCGTTGACAATCCGTCCCTGGTTGTGTTGCGGTTGTCGGTAGCCCGTCATAGCTGAGAGACCATTACGAAGTTTTATCATCTCGTGAGCGAGAAGTGATTGCACTCTCGAAGCCTTCTCGGTTATGCGCTTATTGAGGGAAAGTATCTCCCGCAGCAAACCTTCACGCCGGGCCGCGAGGACCTGTATAGACTCGGATTCTGATGATTTTCTATGCAACTGGGCAAGCAGAATCTGGTCGTATTGGGTTGCCTCCCCTTGGAGTAATTGCAAAGAATCGCTAAAATTCTCCAGCATGGCAGGATCAGCAGTCCCTACCTCCGTATCCATTTTTTGCATGCAATCCAGTATACCTTCATACTGTTGTATCGAATGCAAAAGCATTGGTTCGAGCGGCTGCATTGCCTGTGGCGTATCCATTGCCCTAGTCACCGGGATATAGAAAGAGGGACATAGTTGTCAGGCACTGCGTTTGCGTTGTTATAGGGTGCTGGGGGGATGGAGAGCAGCCGACTTACGGGTGTTTGTTCTCGTTTGTTGACCTCTATTGCTTCGCCCCAGGTGCCACGCAGGTCGACCAACAGTTTTTCGACGACCCGCAGTTTCTCGATATCTTTGTGGAGATTGGCTTGAAGCAATTCCCGGACCATGAAATTATACAAGGCGTCGAGTTCTTCAGCCAACTCGCCACCGACAGTGTGATCAAGCGAGCTGGAAAATTCTGTAATGATGGCCATTGATTTGGAGATGCCATGATAAAATCTGGTAAGATTTCCTTCTTCCAGAGCATTGATGGCCTGTCGGGTAAAGCGAACGGCTCCGTCAAAGAGCATGAGTAGAATTTGTTCAGGTGTTGCTGAGAGGATTTGGTTTTCTTGATATTTCACATAGGGATTCATAAGATTTCCTCGTCGGAAGGGAGGCCGCAATTATGCTTTGGTTGAGGAAGAACTGGTCGTAGAAGAACTGGTCGTGCCGAATACCTGGGTTAGGTAACTCGATTGCGCGTTTAAAGTGCTCACCAGTGTTTCCATGGCCGTAAATCGAGCCCGCAGCGTTGCTTCCATCTGGGTCATCAAGGGTTCTTTTTGGGCGATATCGGCGTCTATTTGTGCTGCTTTTGTTGTGTAATCAGCTTTTTGGGTGGCATACATGCCTTGGGTGGGATCTTCGGTAGTGACTAAAAAGGCGTTGAATTTCTTCATGACCCCATCAGTCGTTCCACTGCCGGCTAGCAAGGAGACTAATCCATCAAGATTGTTGGTAACGGCGTCGTCAACTTTGGTGCTGTCCATGGTGAGAGTGCCGTCTTTATTGGTCGAGATGCCGATATCGTTCAATGTATGTAAGGAATTGCTGCTGTTGCCAACACTGTTGGTTAGAATGGATTGCAGGCTCTGCTTGATAGAGCGGACAGTCGCATCGCCGCGCAGGTAATCGCTCAAGACATCTACCTGTCCTGCGGCCTTGGCGGCCGCAGTTTCTGCCGCCGTTTTGACCACGTATCCCTGGTTGATCCAATCAATAACCTTGTTGTAGCTGGTGACAAAGGTGCTGATCTTATCCTTCAGTGTGCCTGGGTCGGCAACAATATCCATCTCGGTGGGCGTGTAGGTGAGAGATGTACCGGAACCGGTTGTCGGGCTTGTCGCATTGAGGTTCAGGGTCACGCCGTTGTACACATTGGCGAGGGTGTTGGAATTGCTGACCACCTCGGTGCCGTCAATGAGTACCTTCGCCTGCTTGGCAACCTGAAAATTAGTGGTGCTGAGATCTGTGCCGCTACTGGTTGTTGATGCACTGGTGAGACTGAATACCGTCGAGGCATCTTTCCCGGTTAAGACCAGGTGATAGGCGCCAGTTGATTTGCCGTCGTTAATGATAGCAGCTGTGACGCCGGTGGTGCCGGATTGCGCATTGATTGCCGCCTTGATGCCAAGCAGAGAATTGTTAGTGGGGTCAATGGAAATGGCTGCTAGGGCTTTGGGGTTACTTGGGTCGGTCGTGTCGTTTATGGTGAGAGTGCCGCTATTAAAGAAACCAGTCGTCTGGGAATCGTAACCAGTGCTGACATCTTTCTGTACCTGGGCCAGTTGTTCCACCGCAACAGAATAGCTGCCGGTGGCGGCATCGTTCAAGGTAGCCGTAAAGGGGGCATTAGAGCTGAGACTGGCCTTGGTGGTGCGGACATCGCTGGTAATGTTCATGGCAGCCACAGCTGTCTGCAGGTCGGTCAGTGTGGTGTTGAGTTGGTCATACGCCTCGAGTTTGGTCGCCTCATTAGTCTTCTGAGTATTGAGGTCATCAATGGGCTGGCGTTCCACAGCCATCAGTTTCGAGACGATGTCGTCGGTGGCCAAGCCAGATGCTAAGCCGCTGAAGGTTATACCAGAGGTGGTACCTGACATAGTGGGTTCCTCATTTTACAAAAATATTTTTTGTGATGGCCCGACTTTTTCTGTTGGGCTATCCACTGGTCTTACTGTTTGTTATCAATAACGATTCCGGTAAAATCGGTTAATGGCTTATCCAGCCCCATCATTTTTTCAGCCGGGATTTGGCGAATCACTTCCTGGGTAGAACTGTCAACGATCTTCACTATCAATTTTTTGGTATTAGGATCGGTCTCGAAACGGACACTGTACATCCCGTCTCCGGCCAATGCCTTTATTTTACTCAGAATTTCTTCTGGTTGCACTGCTGTTTTCGCGGCGCTTTCTTCAACTTTTGCGGGGTCTCCCTGGGCAGTCTTTCGGCTAGTGTCAACTTTCTCCGATGCCGGTGGCGGCATTTGGAGCGACGTGTTCGTGATATTGTTTGTGGCGTCGATACTCATGGCGTTTTCCTCTTCATCTGTTTGCTGAGTAAAATAAAAGAGCCTGGAGGACCGACTATGGTCCTCCAGAATTGAATGTTATGTTACTTCAACAGAGACAGAGCCAGCTGAGGAGCCTGGTTAGCCTGGGCCAGAATGGCGACACCAGCCTGCTGCAGGATGTTGTTCTTGGTCATTGCCGAGGTTTCCTGGGCAATGTCCGCGTCCATAATCCGGCTGCGGGCAGCCGAGAGATTCTCGGAAACGTTGGACAGGTTGGCAATGGTGGACTCGAAGCGGTTCTGGATAGCACCGAGGTCACCACGGATGCTGTCGATCTGGCCAAGAGCTCCGTCGATCGACTTTATGGCACTGGCCGCATTGTCAACCGTGGTGATATCCACGCTGCTGATAGAACTCAGAGTGCTGACATTTGCGGTTTTTGCGGTGGTATTGAATAGCGAACCAGTTGTTGCGGTTTTGGAGCTGCTAACATTGAAGCTACCGGAGCTGGAAAAAGAGACCTGGCCGCCAACGACGGTGGAGTCCGTGGCCGTGCCACTTGCCAGCTTAACGGCTCCGCCTTCATTGCCTGTGACATTTATGGTGTCGGTAGCCAGAGTCGAACTGTGGGTATAGTCACCAATTTTGATATCAAACCCTTGTGATTGGGTTAAGGCGATACTTGCGTTGTCAGCACCCAGGGTTGCTGTAATTCCGGTACTGCCTGCCTGGTTATTAATGGCCTGAAACAGGTTTGTAAGATTGTCTTTAGTTACGGTGGCGCTGATATTGATTGCAGTACTGTTCGTTCCCTGCAAGGTGAATCCTATGGTGCCGTCATTCACCAGGCCAGAAATAGTGGCCGTTGTATTCGCTTCGGCGGTAACGCCTGTTGTGGCCGATTGGGCGTTGACCAAACCTGCAATAGCGTTGGCACTGTTACCGGCTCCTACAGCAACTGTACTTGAACCTTGGGGACCAGCTACTAACAGGCTTTGAGCCGATACATTGTTGCTGCCGGGTGTGGCACTGCCCAAACCGCCGGAAACGCCGCTTGTGCCGATTGTGCCAAATACGGTGCCCGTGGAAACGGCAGCGACAACGCCAGTTGCATCATAGGTCGCTGATGCACGTTGGACAAAAGCAGTACCGTTTGCGCCCGCAGTCAAGGTTCCAGATGCGGATGCACCAGTATATGCTGCGGCTACTGTTGCACCAGTATTCGTAAAGGTCGAGAGTTCGACATTTTGTCCGCCGGTCGTTGTGGCTGTCAAAACGTTGGCATTCGCTCCCGTACCAAGTGAAAGTATGACACCCGTTCCGGAATTAGCTGTGTTCCAGTTGCCCACGCCTGTTGCTAAGTCGGTGTTGAAAGCAGCTTGATTACCACCGGCTGTTGCTTGCGTAACTGTTAGTAAAGCACCGTTGATAGTCATGGTAGCAGTATTTGTAGCAACCCAAGTCCCCGAAGACGTCAATGCTACTGATACTGCATTGCTGCCGTACGATGCTGCTGTTGTGGACCCTACGGCTGTGTCAATGTTGGTCTTCGCAGTGAAGGCGGAATCGCCATTAGATATTGCTGCAGTGGTGGTCGTGCCGTCGGTTTTGGTGAGCGTAACGGTTTGAGCAGCTATGGCAGCTGTTTTAGCGGCTGTAAGGTTTTGAGCCGCCGTTAAAGTGCCGCTATTGCTAGCTCCGCTGGTTCCGCTTGTAACGATTGCAGCAGCTGAAAAAGTTGCAGCATCAATACCTATTGCGTTGGTTGTGTTTAAACTGTTGTTGCCAAGAGCCGTTGCTTCGGCTGATTTTATGCCGAAGGAAATAGTTTGATTGGCATTAGCGCCAACCTGGAACTGGGCGGTGGCCATGCTGCCGTCCAGCAGGTTTTTACCGTTGAACTGCGTAGTGCTGGCGATACGGGTCATTTCCGATTTAAGCTGATTAACCTCAGCTTGCAGGGAGGTCCGATCCGAAGAGCTGTTGGTGTCGTTTGCTGACTGAACGGCCAACTCACGCATACGCTGAAGAATGTTGGTGGATTCTGAGAGGGCACCCTCAGCCGTTTGGGCCAGAGAAATACCGTCATTTGAGTTACGAACTGCCTGATCCAAACCGTTGATCTGCGAGGTCATACGATCTGAAATTGCCAATCCAGCTGCATCATCTTTTGCTGAGTTGATGCGAAGACCAGACGACAAACGCTGCATAGATTTTGCCAGCGCGGATTGAGAGACACCCAAGTTACGTTGGGCATTGAGAGACATTACGTTTGTGTTGATAGAAAGTCCCATGATATTCCTCCATGAATATTAATGTATGGGGTACTGCTGGGCGTCCTTGCCCGTGTTTAAAACAATATACACCTAACTGCATTTTTGTTTGATCTTATTGACGGCCCCCTCCTTTTTGTAGTGATTTTTTTTGTTTTTTTGTTGTACACGACCTGTGTTTCTTTCTTTCGTTATTCTCTTCGGCCAGTGCTTGACAAGAGTTTAGTTAAAAAATGATTTTTTCGAAAAAAATAGAAATCCTTTCTACTCATGGTTCCCTTTCGTGACACTAAGGTCGGGATGAACGGCTGTATCGTGAACCCCAGCCTTGTGCTACCATGGGCAATTTTTTTTCTGATTACCACTAAAGCTCAGCCTGAAGTTTTTCTGGTGGTAGGACGCTATTTGTCCTACCAGTTATGGCATACTGCTCCCAATCTTCACTATCAAGGAGCAAGCCATGGCCAAGAACACGATTCAGTTTCAAAAAGGACTCAGTTTGTCAGAATTTCTGTTGCAGTACGGCACAGAAGAACAATGTCGGGCCGCCTTGTTCAGGATGCGATGGCCCAAGGGGTTTCACTGCCCACGATGTGGCCACGACCAATCCAGCGAGATCCAGAGCCGAAAGGTCTACCAGTGCCATGCCTGCCGCTTCCAGGCCTCGGTTATCCAGGGGAGCATCTTCGCCAATACCAAACTGCCGCTGCAACTCTGGTTCCTGGGCATCTACCTGATCACCCAGGCAAAGGATGGTATCTCATCGCTGCACCTGGCCCGAACCATCGGCATATCCTCCAACGCCGCACTGCGCATGAAACATAAACTCCAGCACGTGATGAAGAACCGGGACGATCGCCGTATCCTTCAGGGGGTATTGCTGGTGGATGATGCCTACTGGGGCGGCAAGAAGCGGGATGGCAAAAGAGGCCGTGGCGCTTCCGGCAAAAGGTCGCTGGTAGCCGCCTTGTCACTTTCGCCCGAAGGACATCCCCTGTACCTCAAGCTCAGTCACCTCCGAGGATTCACCGGCGAGGAAATCCGAGCCTGGAGCGCCAGGAATATCAGCCCCGGCAGTCATGTGGTCAGCGATGGCCTGAACTGTTTTGCCGCTGTCACCGAGATTCCATGCAGCCATGAGCCGATCGTCACCTATCAGAACGGCCGGTATGATGATGGCAAGGTGTTCCAATGGCTCAACACGGTGATCGGCAATGTGAAGAATGCCCTTCGCGGTACCCACCATGCTGTCAGTGAAAACCACCTGTCCCGATATCTGGGTGAATTTTGCTACCGTTTCAATCGCCGGTTTCAGTTGGACACCATGGTTGACCGGCTGGCTTATGTTGCACTGCGAACCCAGCCGTTCCCCCAACGCCTGCTGAAGCTGGCTGAAGTTCGATGGTAATCAGAATTTTTTTTGTGTCATTTCGAACGGAGTGAGAAATCTCTCTCCGTTGCATGCCTTAGGATTTCTCCCGTTGTTCTAAATAACAGGCATTGTGGTCACCTGTTGTTGGGGCATCGCGGCGCTTATCCCAACGCATGACGCTCGTACTTCATTGCCAGCTGCCTAATATAATGAAATCTGTCATTTTTTTCGGTTCGAGGGGAGCAGTTTTTTCCCAGAGGACGCGATCTTGGTAACCATCGGTCAGTAAGCGGTCTTCGTAACCGTTGGCCAGGAAGCAATTAGCAACTGGCCGTTTTTTGTTAGGCGGTGCTGCCAGGACGTTTTCCTGGATAATGGCGGATACACTTCTATTATACTGAAACATGACGATTTTCATGATCTTTCCCTGTGCGTAATAAGAGGACCGGAGAGGGATAGTTCCTTCTCCGGCTATGTTGATTAAGGAATATTGTTACCCTTGCAGCAGCTTCAGGGCCAGCTGCGGTGTTTGATTAGCCTGGGCGAGAATAGCCACACCGGCCTGCTGGAGGATGTTGTTTTTCGTCATCGCCGAGGTTTCCTGGGCAATGTCGGCATCCATGATCCGGCTACGGGCAGCGGTTAGATTCTCCGATACATTCTGCAGGTTGGAGATGGTTGACTCAAATCGGTTTTGAATAGCGCCGAGTCCACCACGGATACTGTCAATCTGGCTGAGAGCGCCATCTATCGATTTGACGGCATTTGAAGCGCCAGTGACCGTACTGATATCCACGGTGTTGATAGAGTTGAGCACACTGGCATTAGGAACCGCCCCCAAGCTGTTGAAAAGAGAGCCGGTACTGCCATCAATATTACTGCTAACGTTGAAGGTTCCAGTACTGTAGAAAGAAACTTCGCCGCCAACCACGGTGGAATCAGTCGTGCTGCCACTATTTCCTACAAGCGCAACTCCAGTGCCTTCAGCGCCGGTGATCGTGACAGTATCTGCTGCATTATTACTGCTGTGCGTATAATCAGCAATCTTGATGTCATCTCCTTGGGCCTGCGTCAATGAAATGCTTTTCTTGTCGCCGCTTAAACTGGCGGTGATGCCTGTATTACCCGCCTGATTATTGATGGCTTCAGACAGGGGGGAGAGATTGTCGGTGGTCACGTTGGCACTGATTGGGACAGCTGCAGCGTTGCTGCCCTGTAAGGTGAAACTGATCGTACCATCTTTGACCAGATTGGAGATGGTGGCTGTGGTCCTGGCCTCAGCAGTGACGCCAGTGATTGCCGATTCGAGATTGATTGTTTGCGCAATAGTGTTGGCGGTGTCGTGGGCTGCTATGGTAGAGGTTCTGATGCCATCAGGCCCGACTATGTTCAGAGTCTGTGTGGCTATGTTATTGCCGGCCAGAGTGTTGGCTGCGGGAGCGGTTGCTGTTGCTATACCAAAAGAGGTCGTTGTGTTGGTGACCGTGCCGCCTGAAAGGGTACTGCTTGTTACCCCCGTACCCCCCGGACCGCTAAAGGTGACTGTGCCTCCAATAGTGGTAGAATCATTGCCGCCGCTGGTCAGTGCAATGGAGCTGGCAGTAACTGTGCCACCACCGCTGTTAAGGAAATTAAGAATTTTGATATCAGCCCCTGTTGCATTGGTCAGGGTTATGGTGTTGCTGACGCTATTATAGGTCGAAGTTATGCCGGCTGGTGCAGCGGTGTTTATGGCGGCATTCAACGCCGTAAGGTCTGTTGTCGTCGCGGCGGTGGCCGGAATGACAGTGCCATTTAGTGTAAAACTGACGTTGCCATTTGCTGAAAGCCCGCTGAGTGTGGCGGTATTCGAAGCGGTGGCTGTCCATCCGGTGGCCGTTGTTACACCAGGAGTAACCAAGCCGGCAATTTGTTGGGCGCTCAAGTCAGTCGCGACAACTAAGGGAGCTGTAACTCCCGTTATACTATTGGTGAGTGTCAAGGTCTGGACGCCGACATTGTTTCCTGACGTAGTGTCAGCAGCGGCAGGCGCAGGGGTCAATGCAAAAACAGAGTTCGTTGAAACCGGAGTGCTTGTTGATTGCAATGCATCAATGCCCAGATCAGCAGCTTTGCCCGAAGGAATGGAGAAAGAAATAGTCTCATTGGCGTTGGCGCCCACCTGGAACTGTGAATTGGTCAAGGTGCCGTCCAGGATGTTTTTTCCGTTGAAAGAGGTACTGGTGGCAATTCTGGTCATCTCCTGCTGCAGCTGGTTGACCTCGGCCTGGAGTGAGGCGCGGTCTGAGGCGCTGTTAGTATCGTTTGCGGACTGGATTGCTAGTTCACGCATTCGCTGCAGGATGTTGGTAGACTCCTGTAGTGCCCCCTCCGCCGTCTGTGCAAGGGAAATGCCGTCGTTTGAGTTCCGTGCCGCCTGATCGAGGCCACGGATCTGTGATGTCATGCGGTCGGAAATGGCGAGCCCAGCTGCATCATCCTTGGCCGAGTTGATTCTCAAACCGGATGAAAGCCGTTGCATGGAGCGGGAGAGGTCTCCCTGTGATTTACTGAGATTTCTTTGAGCGTTTAATGATGATACGTTTGTATTGATTGTAAGTGCCATGATAATGATCCTCCTTGAAGGGGTGTTGCGGCGTCTTTTGCAATCGGTTTACAAACGTAAAGTCTCTTTTTTTACGTACCTCGCAGGTATGTTGTATTTCGTCAGATATCTGGGAAAAGTTTAGGGGGAAACGAGAATACATTGCTTTAATCTCGCATTTTATCTTTTCTTTCTGGTGCCCTTGTGCCGAATGGCCACCAGAGAGAAAAGGACATTGTCATTCTGAACATGTGTGGGGAACCAGAATTTTTCTCATGCGGTCGATATAGTTAGTCGGCCCTGAAAAAATCGTATTTATTTGATTTTGCTTGATAAGATCAGGTAAATATATCACTATAAATTGCAGGATATTGCACTTTACCCTTCAATTTCTGGTGATTTCTGATGCAGCCCAAGAAGCAAATTACAAGCCCTCAGCTGGAGATGTTCCGCAACCGCCTTGAAAATATTCTCAACCGGCAACATGAGCTGTACCGGCTGAGCGGCCTGATTAGGTGGAAAATGTTCGAGCAGGAGTTCGGCAAGCTGTATGCCGAAGATGGCCGTCCTGGCACTCCTATCCGCCTGATGGTGGGTTTGACCTACTTGGGCCATGCGTATCAGCTTTCGGATGAAGAGGTGGTTCGACGTTGGGTGGAGAATCCGTATTGCCAGTATTTCTGCGGAGAAGAGTATTTCCGGCATCAGCTCCCGATCGATCCATCATCGTTGAGCCGATGGCGCCGAAGGATCGGAGAACAGGGGGCCGAGCTCATCCTAAAGCTTACCGTCCCTGCAGGCCTGAAGACCAAAGCGGTACAACCATCCAGCCTGGAGCGGATTATTTTTGACACGACGGTGCAGGAGAAGGCTGTGGCCTTTCCGACCGACTCGGGGTTGTACAACCGCAGTCGGGTACGGCTGGTCAAACTGGCATTGACGTATGGGATTGGTCTACGACAGACCTACTCCCGCCTTGGTCCCCGTGCCCTATTGAAAGTTGGCCGCTACCTTCATGCCCGCCAGCGCAAAAGGGCTGGACGAGAAATCAAGCGATTGAAGACCTTTTTGGGTCGGGTGTACCGGGATATTCAGCGAAAGATTGAAGACCGATTGGAACTCAAAAGCATCTTTTTCCCGGAACTGGCCTTGGCCGAGCGTTTGCTTACTCAGGAAAGACAGGACAAGAATAAGTTGTACAGCCTGCATGCACCGGAAGTGGAATGCATCTCCAAGGGCAAGGCACACAAAAAATACGAGTTCGGCGTCAAGGTGAGCGTAGCGACCACCAATCGTGACAACTTTGTGGTGGGGATGTTTGCTGAGCACGGCAACCCCTATGACGGTCATGCGCTTGCCAAGGCAATCGAACAGGTGCAACGGGTTACCGGCCGGATCGTACAGCGAAGCTTTGTTGATCGAGGCTATCGGGGACACGGGATCAAGGATACCGAAGTGCTAATCTCCGGTCGAAAACGTGGTATGACGCCACAGATGGAAAAGGAACTGAAAAGACGAAGCGCCATCGAACCGGTGATTGGTCACATGAAGACGGATGGCAAGTTAGGGCGGAACTACCTAATGAGCGATTTGGGCGACAAAATAAATGCCCTGCTCTGCGGTGCAGGGCACAATATCCGCATCATCCTCAAAAAAGTTGAGGGAGATGTTGCTCTTTTTTGGGCTGGTGTGCCTTGGCCAGAAATTGGCTCGGCTTATATCGAGGCCGCCTTTTTGTAAATTGGTACTGATACCAAACTGAAAATAGCCTTTTTCAAGGCCGACTAACAAGGCAAGCCGTAGCAGATTGTTGTCAACCGGTCCCAAATCTCTGGCGATGGCTCGATGGTGACAAAGAGCCGTTTGGTCATGGTAACCTCTCCTTTTTTTTTCAGGGGAGGTGGACTTTGGCATGAATGAGTTCTGGTATGGAGCAGATTTTGCGAGGTGCTCTGTCATCTCGACCGCAGGTAGAGATCTCAGCAGTTTACTGCCACAGAGATTTCTACCTGCGGTCGAAATGACTAAAAATGAGGGCTTTAAAAAAAGAACAGCCGCCGAACAAAAAAAATGTCAGGCGGCTGGCGGGGTAAAAAAAATAGTTCAGTTTTATGGCTTTTCTATCTTCGGGAGCGGGGTTTGGGTGTCGTACCGAGCGTCTTCGATTACAACCTGGAGTCCTCTGTTGGTATCCGGAGTATAAAGTAGAGGGCCGGAGAGGTTGAGGGTAATTTCCTTCTTTGGGGAGATGGAAACAATAGCAAGAGTAAAACAGGTACCATTCTCGTTGATCTGCAGTTTTTTGCGTTCATCCTCGTTGGGGACGACAAGATAATCAAGAAAGAAATTGGTTGGGTCGGTGACCACAAAGGCAAATGCCGGATCATCCACACTCTGTATCCAGAAGAGGGGCCCCTCATTATTATTGGGCATCACCAGGAAATGTTTCAGCTGGTCGAGGCCGATCAACCCCTCAGGGAAATTAATGATATTAGACGGATCGTATTCTACCTCGCCAAAACGTGTTTGAATGGTTTTCATTTTTTCAATGTCCTGTCTGCAAGCTTGTCACTGAGGATATCCAGGTCGGTCATATCCCAACCGGCCGCTGCGTCGATGTTTTCCTGACAGATGCGATCATAGATTTCCTGGCGGTAGATCTTGGTGTTTTTGGGCGCATCTATACCTATGCGAACACCGCCGCTCTTCATCTCGATGATCTTGATGGTTATATCATCCCCGATGATGATCCCTTCACCGGGTTTTCTGGTAAGCACCAGCATAATTGCACCTGTATAAATGCTCGGGCAGCAGCCCGGGGGAGTGGATGGAAAAAAAGTATTTGCATGCTATTTAAACGGATCGGCACGGATGCCAAGATCTGCCAGCGTATTATGCCTGAGACATTGGGGAGTAGTATTGTGTAAAAAATATAAAAAGGCAATAGGTTTTAATTGGTTGGCCAATTCAAATGTAATCAAGGATAGAAAGTTTTGAAATCTGGCCGGTGACACTGAGAGCAGCTTGAAATGCTGTTTCCTGTTGGGTGACGTCATTGAAAGACTGAATGGCGTCCGCATCCTGGTAACGGGAAAGAATCTGTTGGAGATCGGTGCTTACTCCTTGCTGGTCGTCTATGGTTGTTTGTACCTGGCTCGCCCGGTTGCCTAGCTGAGAACGCAGTTCCCTATTTTGTTCGGCCGCACCTTCCAGGTTGGTAAGGCCGTCCTGCATGGCTTGTTGATAGGCTTGCAAGGAACCGGGAGTAGGGGGGCCTGAATTGACAGTGGTGGTGATATTGGCGATATCGGACTCATTACCTGCCGCCTGGGTGACGTTCAGCTGTGTATTGATGGTGCCATCCACGGCAAACGAGTAATTGCCTGCCGTACCTACCGCATGGTTAGCGCCTAATTGAGCGGCAATTGCCGTTACCAGGTTTGCACCGCTCAGGTCGCTGCCTGAGGTATTACTGTAGCTCACGGTCTGATTTAAACCGGGAATCGTAAAGGTGAAATATTCACCATTCTTCACGGTTACAGCGCTGAGATCGAAGCCTTGTTCTTCGGCAACTGGGGTGACAGCTGCAACGCCCGCTGTGACCGAGGCAACTGTTCCGGTACCGCCAGCACCGCTATTCGCTGTTGTGATAGCAGCGATAGGCTTTTCACTGCCCGCATGCTGCGTAATGTTCAAGGAGGTCGGCGTAGTATTCGCGGAATAGTCGTAATTGCCACCCGCACCGCCGGTTATTGGAGTATTCGTCCCTAGTTGAGCCGCAATATCCGTCACGAGGGCTGCGCCATTTATAGTGCTACCGGTTCCATTGGTATAGACTGCGGTTCCACCATCAATAGTAAAGGTAAAGGTAGCGCCAGCAGCAACTGATACACCTGACAAATCGACTGTTTGCTTTGCTGCAACAGCGGTGATACCTGTGACACCCTGGACAACTTGAGCACCAGTTGTCGCTGCCGCTGAGTAGGATGGGATTGAAGGAGCGCTAGAATTAAAATTGCGAACAGCCTCTTCGGCCTGGGTCAGTACAGCGAAAATATCGTAGTGATTGCTGTCAGTTTTATTGACCCCTGCTGGGGTGGTCGGAGCGGGAGGAGGTGGGTCAGGTGTCCAAGTTGAGGCGCCCAGAAAAAGTTTGTTGCCGGTCAGATTCACCTCAACCTGTCGGCCGGTGGTGATCTCCAGAGACGTGGCATTACCGTCTCCTTTATATAGAACTGGCCATGTTGTTGAATCAGCGGGGTTGTACGTGGCCTGGTTGTAGGCAGGATTGACGACAAACGGTTTGGTGTTAACATCATATCCGGCGAAAATATATTTACCATTGACCACGCTATTGGAGGCGTCCAGCAGTTGAGTCTTGAGCTGGGCAAGCTGGTCAGCCAGCACTGAGCGGTCCTGGTCGCTCAGAGAGCCGTTAACAGCACTGGTCATTATTTCTTTGGCCGACTGCAAGGTGTTTTCAACAGTGTTCAGTGAGCCGTCCGTTGACTGCATAGTGTCGAGGGCTTGGCCCATGGTAGTTATGTCGCGGGTTACATTGCTGATTTCCTTACGAGTACTGAATACGGGCCGGATGGCGGCTGGATTGTCGGAGGGTTGATTGAGTTTCTTCCCGGTTGCCGCTATGTTGCGGAGTACTTCCAACTGCTGGGAAATGTCATCAAGCCGCGATCCTAGCATTCTATAGGTTGTTCCTTGAGTGGCTTTCATGGTTGTTTAACCGCAAGTAGTGATGTCATCATTTCGTCAACCGTGGAGAGAAATTTGGCTGATGATTGAAAACCTCTTTGGTATTGCATGAGATTGACCATTTCTTCTTCCAATGAAACGCCTGAGTAGCCATCACGCAAGTTTTGCAACTGCGTAGTGGCATCCTTGGCTCCGGTAAGGGCTAGATTGTTTCTGTTCGCTTCAATCCCTACGTCGGAAACCATTTGGCTGTAATAGCCGTCGAACGTATCTGTGGTGCCGCTGACCTGATGACTGTTGCCCAACTGGGCAATGAGCAGGGCATTTTGATTGTCGCCGGCAGCAGCTGTGCTCTGTCCGGCAGTGGCAACCATACGGGTATCGGTAATGGCAACATCGACGTGTCTGCTGGCATTAGCCACTGCCGGCGGGCCAGACAGATCATTGAAAAATAACTGACCAGTGGCGGGTTGATCAGTTGTCGGGTCAGTATAGTAGCCCTGGGTGTGCACATCGTTAACAGCCTTAGTGAGGTCAACAGCCAGATTGTCGAGCTTGGTACGGAGGCCGCTGATTATATTGTCCCGGACATCAAACATCCCCTTGAATTCACCACCGAGATTAGCATTGGATATATTGACAGTGCTACCGGAAACCTGAAGCTGCAAGTTCACATCTGTGCCTGTGGTTACGGCCTTAATAGTCATGGCCGTATTCCCCTGCACCAGCGGCAGACCGCCAGGCAACTGCAGACAGAGCATGCCTTGGCCATCATTATAAGTCTGCACACCAAGCTTTTCGGAAAGATCTTGTACTAGGAGATCTCGTTGATCTCTAGCCGAATTCTCAGTTTGACCCGAAACCTCAACCTGGCTGATGCGGTCGTTGAGTTTAGCAATCTGTGATAATTTTGCATTGATATCGTCTACACCGGCAACAATCTCAGTATTTATATTAGTTGAAATGTCATCCATGCTTTTGCTCGTGTCACTAAAGGCTGTTCCTAGCAATTGTCCTTGTTGGAGAACCGTATCTCTTTCGACCTGTCCGCTGGGATTGGCAGAGAGTTGTTGCCAGGAATCAAAAAAGCTGGTGATTTTTGCGGAGAGATTATCTTCGGAGACACCGAAGGTTCGCTGCAGTTCAGTCATGGGTGACGAGCGCCCGGTTTCATCTCCGAATTCAACGGTTTTATCCTGGAGCTGCTTGGTGATAAAGGCGCTGTAGTCACGAGAGATATTTGAAACCGTTACGCCTTGGCCGACAAAAAAATTGCCAAAAGTGACGGAAGGAATCTCCGTCAGTACCGCCGTCTGACGCGAATAGCCAGGAGTGTTAACATTGGCGATATTATTGCCGACTATTTCAATAGCTTTCTGATTGGTCAGCAAGCTTGTTTCGCCGGCGTTCAGAGCGGTGAGAAGACTCGACATGGCTGCTTTATATCCCTTTATCTGCCTCAGGTTTGGCGTTTTGCAGGTTGGTATGGCAATGCGCCCCGCGTTGCTTTAGAATCCTAGATACCCAGCAACGAATATTTACCTTATGATACTATCGGCAGAACTGTTGGTTGACTTTAGCACTACCTGATGAATTGTGAAGTTGGGGTTGGAAACAACAATGCTACAGAGGGGGAGAGGAAGGGTGGCACGAAGAGTTGGCGAGCTACAGGGTGTTCAAATCTTGCCGGAAAGCAGGCGTCCGTTTATAGTGTTATTTTTAGTATATCCGTTCTGGCTATAGGTGATCGGCACGGTTTTTCGACCAAAGAATTCCATGGTGTCTTGTATCCAATGCAAGGTTGCACGGTAAAGGAAAGCATTGCGTCTGTTTTCTTTTTTAATTTCAATGGCATATTGTCGGTCTTCAGGGTGAAGCGGTCCTGCGCCGTTAAGTGCCTGGACAAGGGATTCTTTTCGCTTGATATCAGCCATCATGGCCTCTATATCGAGCATCTTGGCATGTTCACGCTCGGTACGGATGGTATCTCGCAATTGAAGCAGTAAATCGCGGACGGTTTCACGGTCCATGGCTCAACCATTGACCAAGAACTTGAGGAGGCTGGAAGCGACTTTGTTTAAGTCGGGTTCATACTGGCCGCTGCTGACTTGTGCCTTCAGTTCCTGCACTCGCGCGGCGCGTTCCGAGTTGTCCGTCTTGCCCGCAGCTTGCGCGGCTGCGGCTCCCTGGAGAGCAAACGAGAAAGATGCGCCATCCTTGTCTTCGGTTTTGGCCGTTTTCTGAGTATCACCCAGTCGGCCTATTTTATTGAGACCTCCTATCTGCCCCACGCCTCGCACCCCAAAAAATTCTACAGTCATCACGTTCACCTGTATAAGAAATTGTCAGGCCGTAGCCTTTGATCCTGCTGCCCAGTCATCCAATTTTTTCATCACTGCATTGTAGGTCTGGTAGGAGATATCCGGCAACCAGTCGCCAAAGGCTTTTTTTGCTTCGGCAAATCCTTTATCGATACCTGCCTTGATCGCGTCGATGCGTGATGGATCTCCTCCGGTTGTTCCTACGGCAACCTGGAAAATCCGGTCGGATGTCTGTTTTACGCCAAAATATCCGTCGTCACTAATGAGTTTTTGCGCTTCATCCGGGGTGATGGTCGCGATATTGACTTCACCGCTGCCCGTGGCTATTTTGGTGCTTGTGCCTTGTTCTTTCAGCAGGCTAGTTACCAGATTTTGAAGCATCCCGTACCGTGAGGTATCGCTGGCATTCATCTGCATGCTACCGGAGTAGGTTACGGTTTGGGTTGATTCGCTTCGCAGACTGATTGTGTCGGATGAACTTGTCTGTACACCGTTTTCATTGCTGCTGGAAACTGTGGAGCCATCCAAGCTTGTGCTTTGATAGGTGGAAAGCGTCTGGATCTGGTTGGAACTGATGGCGTTTACCATTGTATGCCTGCCTCCCTGCAGCGTTTGCAGACCATCCTGGCCTATTTTTAACAGAAGATTGTATTTCCTGTTAGCTCTTTATCGGTTCACTATGGAAAATAGTTTACATTGAAAATCATTTTTTTTTAAAAAAGTTATTGTAGGCGGGAAGTCATTTGGAAGTGGGTAACTTTTTTTCCATCTGGCGGTACATTTGTTCAGCTAGGCCGATGCTCTGCTTTTTTGAAATATTTTTAGCTATCTCCTGATCAAACATGTCCTGATAGACAGCGGTCGTGTTGTCTTTTTTCAACAATCCGCCATCCGGGATCGTTTTGCGCATGGATTTAAAAAGAGATTGAACGAAAATTGCTTCAAAGTCTTGGCAGGATTTTTTGAGGGCTTTTTTCCCTTTCTGGGAACGATTGGCATCAGGAGTCTGTTGCGAAGCTGCCAGTATTGATGTGGCATCAAAAGTGGATTTCATGAGTGTTTTCAGAATCAGCTGTTTTGATAGTTTATTATTTTGTTTCCATGCTCCGCATGGGGGCCTGGAGATGCTAGGTTTGGCCACAAGGAGCACTGTTGTCATTTCGAACAAATGCGAGGAATCCGGAGATTTTTCCTTGCGGTCGAAATGACAAGTCGGTGAGGTGTGGGTCTCCCTACATCATTTAAACATTCTTACAATATAACGAGTTCGCCTTGCAGCGCACCTGCTGCCTTGATGGCTTGAAAAATTGCGATCAAGTCGCGTGGGGTGACACCTATGGCGTTTAGTGCTCTGGCGATTTCGCCGATATTGACCCCCATTTGTAATACCACCAGATTTCCTTTGTCCTCAGTCGCGCTGACCGTAGTTTTGGGAGCAGCGGCAGTTGTGCCGGCGGTCAGCGGATTGGGTTGAACGATCTCGGTCGAATCGGTGATGATCAAGTTAAGGTTGCCATGTGATACCGCCACCGTGGAAATACGAATATCCTGGCCCATGACAATGGTACCGGTTCGTTCGTTCACCACAATCCGTGCCGGACGATCCGGGTCGAATTCAATACTCTCGAGAGCAGAGATAAAGGTTATCAAGTCGCCCTTGAATCCCGGAGGTTTCTGCACCTTGACGGACCTGGAATCCATCGAGTGGGCAGTGCCGCTGCCGAAATGCTTATTGATGGCCTCAGTCATACGAGCGACAGAGGTGAAATCGGTCTCCCGCAGCTGATAAAGTAGATCGCCTGTCGCCGGCATTGCGTAATTAACGGCGCGTTCAATTATTGCACCGCCGGTGACCCGGCCTGAGGTTGGAAAATTTTTTTGGGCTTTGGCCCCTTTGCCGCCAAAAGAGATACCACCAACTGCAAGCGGACCTTGCGCCACAGCATAGGTGTTGCCATCCGGGCCTTTCAACGGTGTCATCAGCAGGGTGCCGCCGGAAAGGCTGGTTGAATCGCCGATAGAGGAGACCAGAATATCAATGGCTGACCCGGGACGGATAAATGGGGGCAGCTCGGCAGTAACTATCACTGCAGCGATATTTTTGGTTTTCATTTGTTTAAAAACATCGGCGGACATGGCAACGCCCATACGCTTAACCATGTTGGCGATAGCCTGTTTGGTGAACACTGATTTCGTAGTATCGTCACCGGTGCCGTTAAGGCCGATGACCAGACCGTAACCCATCAACTGGTTGTCACGGACTCCTTCCATATCGGCGATATCCTTGATGCGAGTCGCCTGGACCTGCGGGCAGAGTAGGAGGAGGAAACTCAAAATGATAAGGCTATTCAAGCGGGATCGATATTTCATGGTATTTCACTCAGGAGGTGCTATCAAAAGGGCCAGGTGTTATCAAAAATGCGACCTAGCCAACCGGGTTTCTGTTTGTCGGAAAGCGCTCCCTTGCCCGTGTAGGAAATCTGTGCATTGAGGATGTTCCCCGAATCCACGGTATTATCAACCCCGACATCGTACAGTCGGACAATTCCGGTCAGGTAGATAATTTGATTTTCATTATTGACGGTCACCGATTTCCCGCCGCGGATCTTCATATTACCGTTCGGGTAGACCTCAATGACCTGCGTGGTGAGAGTGGCAACCAGATTTTCCGCGCGGGTAGTCTTGCCGCTGCCAGAAAATTTATTGTCAGAGGATGCTCCAATCAGAGCTGAAGGGGTAATATTACTATTTGCATTTGCTACAGATTTCTCCAGCCCGAAAAGACTGGAAATGCCAGCTGCTATGTTCGAAGAACGATCTGTATCGGTGGTGGCTACTTTAGAGGCGCTCGCCTGTTCATTGATTAGGATGGTGACAATGTCGCCGATCCGACGGGCTTTGATATCAGCCAGCCAGTTGCCTTCATCACCGTTCCAGAGGGTACCGGGTGATTGCGGCTTTGGGTTAATAGCTATTGGCTCCTCAAGCGGCTCGGTGATAGGGGTAACGTCTTGGGGTGATTTAGGACCGCATCCTGTGAGCAGGGTAATCAGCAACAGAATCATGACACAGAGGACTGACGGGGGTTGCAACCAGATGTAACTAGGTGATGGGTATTGAGAATAAGATTTTCGCATAACTAAAACTCCACGGAAACGATACCGGGACTGTCAACCCGGCAGTAAATCAGATTGTTGGAGCTGATATTTTTCACTCGAATGGTCTCACCCAGCCGCCCGTTTGCCTTGGCTATCCCATTGGTGGAAATCTGCAATTCCCCTTTGCGTGCGAAGATCTTAACCTGGTCGCCATCCTTAACAAGGGGTGGCGAAACAATGTGTTTTTGCTCGATAGCCTTCCCTGCGTTGACCGTCCGGGCAACCTGCATGCCAAGGAGCTGTTCCACGGTCAGGAAAGGTTTGTCGAGTCCGGCGATATTTTGCTGTTTCAGCGATATTTTGTCTTTAGTGATCAATTCGCCATTATGCAGAGTGACTTCAGCGGTGGCAACGTCGGCAAGTGCTTCCAGTTTGCCGCGGAGTAGGCAGTTGCCAGCGGTTTTGCCGTCTACCGTAAAGGATATTGAAAAACTGGAACTGCCTAGTATTTCAGGATGAGAAGGGGTTACCTTCCAACTCAGTTTACCAACAGGGACAGTTAATTTTTCAGGTTGCCGGATCGAAGTGAAACGAATTTCTGCTTTGGGAAGTTTTGCACTATTTTCTTGCAGGTAATCAGCGATGATTTGCTGCAGTTGTTCTTGGCTGATACGGTTACCTTGGCGGTAGACAGCAATCGTTTCGCTGCCCTGCCAATCGACCTTGGCTACTTCCGAACGGTTGCGTAACGATGTGATGACCGAGACGGTAGAGAGTTCTTTTCCCATGCCTGGTGCAGGCGCTAGTCCCACCGGAAGTTGACCGATTGCGTCCGCTTCGACACCGGCGGGCGTAATGGTCGCAATGTCTACGAGCAATATTTTGGTGTCGGCGACATTGGCTTTAGCCTGAAAATTCACAGAAATTTGGGCAACAGCGTCCAGGGGAAATGTCAAAAAACAGACAAGGATAATAGGCAGTAATAAGCGTTTCAATTCGTTACTTAAGTTGGTTGGTAGTTTGCATCATCTGATCAGCGGTCGTAATTACTTTGGAATTGATTTCAAATGCCCGCTGGGCCGTTATCATCTGGGTCATTTCCTCAACCAGATTAACATTGGAGTTCTCCACATATCCCTGCAGTAGCGTTCCTATCCCGTTGCTGCCGGGCGTGGCGAGGGTGGCGGTGCCAGAGGCATCGGTCTCACGGAACAGGTTGCGGCCAATGGCGATCAGTCCAGCATTATTGATAAAACTTGCAATTTCGAGCGTGCCGAGCTGCGTGGATGCCGTACTGCTGCCAACAATCGCACTGACAACCCCTGTCTGACTAATCGTGACTTCAGTTGCGTCTGCCGGAATGGTGATTTGTGGTTGGATAGGAAAGCCGTCCGAAGTGGTTATTTTGCCTGTGCTATCGAGTTTGAAATTGCCGGACCTTGTATAGGCGGTATTGCCATCGGGTAAAGTAACCTGGAAAAAACCGGTTCCTTCGATGGCTACGTCCAGTTTATTCTCGGTCTGTACTATGTCCCCTTCGGTGAAAACCTTAGTTACTGCACCGGTTTTGACACCTAGACCCACTTGGATACCGGTGGGCGATGTTGTATCGGCCGAGGTCGGACTGCCGGGAACTTTCATGATCTGATAGAGCAGGTCCTGGAAATCGGCGCGACTCTTCTTGAAACCGGAGGTCGAAACGTTGGCCAAATTGTTGGCGATTACGTCCATATTGAGAGTCTGGGCGGCCATGCCCGTTGTGGCTGTATAGAGTGATCGCATATATTGAGCCTCGTGTGGAGTTTGGTTACCTGCTAAGTATATATCTATACTCGGAGCGTTATGCTATCGATCCGAGTTCATCTTGTTTGTTGGTAAGCTCGGAATAACTCTCCAATACCTTGTTGTGTGCCTCGAAAGACCTTTGGTTTGCGATCATCGCTGTCATTTCTTCCATCATATTGACATTAGAGGTCTCCAAGTTTCCTTGGAGTACGCGCGAGGTATCCAGAGGTTGAGCGCTCCCTCCTTCACCAAGCTTATAAAGCGAACTTCCGGCTTTGATTAATTTATCCTGATCATTAACAGTGAAAACCTGAATCTTATCGTCGGCCAACTTCCCATCAATGGAGATGGTGCCGTTTTCGGCAATGAGAATATTTTTTCCCGTAGAAGTGTCGAGCTGAAGCGGTAAATCGGACGTACCAAGGACATTTGCCCCCTCCTGGGTCTTGACCATGCCGTTTTCGTCAAGCATCAGACGTCCGGCCCGAGTGTAGAAGGTTTCGTTATTTTTTTGGACCTTGAAAACCCCCTCACCATCAATGGCGACATCCAGTTGTCTGCCGGTGGGCTGCATGCCGCCCTGGCTGAAGTCCGTACCGATTTTGCGGATTCTTGCAAAGTTTACGCCTTGTGCGTCGCCGTTTTGGTTGGTTCCGCGCAAGATGGCGGCAAAACTGATGCGGTCTTTCTTGAATCCCGTGGTGCTGGCATTCGCCAGATTGGAGGCGACATTGCCCATGGCCTGTTCTCTTGCCACGGCTCCACTGAGGGCGCTATATTTTCCAGAGACCATATTGCTCCGTGGTGTGGTGCATTACATGCATTTGCAGGTTGTAATCGTTAGTGTTCTTGTCGGCAGAAACGGGTGCTTTCTTAACACCCAAATACAGATGTTCAGGCCGGTTGTTCGTTACTGCCCGCACTTGGCCATATTGCACAGGCTGAGCAATTGGCCTGCTTCGATCCGAGAAATTTCCAGGATAGAGGCAATCTCCTCGGCACCCATGCCCTGCGACGCCAGTTTGCTCAATATTTTATATTTTTCCGGCGGTTGTTTGTCGATTTTCGCCAGGCTCTGCAAACGGGGAAATTGTAATTCGGTGGTCAGGTGCGCCGTTTTTAGTGAGGTACTGAACGCTTCCCGGGAAGCATCGTGGCAATCATCCTGCAGAGCAGCATCTATTTTAAGCTGGAGCGCCCGAATGCGTATCGTTTCTTGCTTTCGGTCCGCCCGTTGGCGTTTGATAACGAGCAGGAAGGCGAACAGGCAGAGACCCGCAGCAATGCTGCTGCAGCTGATAGGATTGATGGATGCGAACATGTGTGCCTCTTTGTTAGCGATGAAGTTAGGTGTTTAGGCTGTAGGTGTTTGGGCTATGGTGTGTTTAGGCCGTTTCCTAAAAGCCTGCAGCCTAAACAACCAAAATCGTTACACTTAGTGTTCGTAGAACTCAGAGTTCACCAGCTTGACCCGTAGTTTCAACAGGGCTTGACTGTGCAGCTGGGACACCCGACCCTCAGAAATGCTGAGGACTTCCGCGATTTCCTTCTGGGTTAGTTCCTCGTAATAATACAGGGCGATAACCAGGCGTTCCTTCTCCGAAAGTTCTTCGAGGATATCGGCTATGATTCTGGCCATCTCCTCTTTTTCTATGATATCAACCGGCGCGGGACCGCCGATGTCTTCCAGGCTGTCGAGAAAACTTCGCCCCTCATCGGTGTGATCCAGTGTCTCGTGAAGGCTGACGCAGCCGAGATGACTGACCTGACACAGAAGATCATGGTATTCGTCGATGGTCATGGCCATCTCTTGGGCCATCTCATCCTCTTCCGGCGATCGGCCGAATTTGCGTTCCAGGTGCAGCATGGTTTGGGCGAGGTGGTTTTGTTTGTCGCGCATGGACCTGGAAAACCAATCGAGTTTGCGCATTTCGTCAAAGATGGCGCCGCGCACCCGGTATTCGGCAAAGGTCTTGAACTTTACCCCTTTGGTCGCATCAAATTTATTGGCCGCATCGACGAGTCCGACCATGGCTGCGCTGATCATGTCTTCCCTGGTCATAAAACTTGGCACCTGGGGAACCATGCGCTGCACTACCAGCTCGACCAGCGGCATGTTATCCCTGATCAGCTGGGAGCGGTCATCAAGAGGCGGTACCGGAGGAAACATAAGGTTATTTGTCAGAGTGCAGATTGTGGAAGAGAGGTGTTGTCATTTGCCACCGAAATCCAGAAGTCGTTTCCAGAAAAATTGTATGGACCCTTTGGGTTCCAGGGTCTGGGGTTCCTGCATGATGGTCCTGGCCAGGGCCTCGAAGGCCTGGCTGGTCTTTGAATCCGGAAACAGCTGCACCAGAACCTTTTGTTTGCGGATAGCGTCCACCATCAGCTTGTCACGAGGGATGGACCCGATATAGTCTATGGAGATATCCAGGTAGCGGTTGGCCACCATGGTGAGTTTACGGTAGACATCCAAGGCTTCTTCTTCATTCTTGATGAAATTGACGATCAGGTTGAAATGCTTCTCATGGTACTGGTTGGAGAGCAATTTCATCAGGGCGTAGGCATCCGTGATAGCCGTGGGCTCCGGAGTTGTGACCACCAGAATTTCGTGGGCCGCGGTGGTGAAATAGGTAACGTTTTCAGAAATTCCCGCTTCAGTATCGATGAGGACAAAGTCGAAATCGTTATGCATGGAATCAAGAGCTTCCAGGAGTCGCATCTTTTGCTCGGCATCGAGCCGGGTAAAACGCTGGACCCCGGACCCGGCTGGTAGGATTTTTATACCTTCAGGACCATCGGTAAGGATTGCATCAAGGCTCTGTTCGCCGGTGAAAAAATGGTTGAGATTATAGCCTGGCGCCAGTCCGAAGACGACGTCAATATTGGCCAGTCCCAGATCTGCATCGAGAATAAGAACACGCTTGCCGAACCGTGCCAGGAGAACCGCCAGATTGGCGACTACCGCTGTCTTGCCGACCCCGCCTTTGCCGCTGGTGATGGCAAAGACCCGGGTGGCAGTCTGGCTTGATTTGCTTTCTATAATTTCAGGGTTGTTCATTGCCCGCAATGTTCCTGCCTGATCCGCTGGGCCGATTGCTTTCTCAGCCATTGTTTTGAATCCTGTGGTCGTTCATGATAAGATCGGCGATTACAGTGGGCGTCGGCATGATAAAATCTTCCGGAACCCTCTGGCCATTAGTGAGAAATGAGATGGGCGTATCGTGTTTGTAGTGAATGTTGAGGAGGATGCCCAACTGGTCGCATTCATCTATTTTACTAAAAATAAAATTGCTGATCGGCAGGATGCTGAAGCGCTTGATGATTTCTTCAAGCTCACGCTCTCTGGTGGTTGCCGACAACAGCAGGTTGTTTTCGATCCCGAGGTCGGGTCGTAGGAAACTGGCCAGCTCTTGCAAGTCGACCCCGTTTCTAGGACTTCGACCGGCGGTGTCGATGAGGACCAGGTCAAAGTCCCGGAATTTATCCAAGGCTTGTTCAAGTTCCTGCGGCTTGATGACCACTTCCACCGGCAGCCGCATAATTGCGCCGTAGACTTTGATCTGCTCGACAGCGGCTATCCGGTAGGTGTCAATGGTGATCAAGCCTATTTTGCCGCCGAACTGGCTGAGATAATGCGCTGCAATCTTGGCCAGGGTGGTGGTCTTACCCACACCGGTGGGGCCGATGAGGCTGATGCGCCGCTGGCGGGTCAGCCGTTTGTCCAGCAGTTTCTCAGTGGTGAACAGTCGGGCGATGGCTGCCTTGAAAATGGCGGTCAGGTCGCTGCGGTCGAGGTCGGTGGCTTTGTCAATGGTGTCACGGGTGAAACGGGCCACAACCTGAGCGGTTTCTTGGTTTACGCCATAGCCGCTGAGAAAAGTGACGACTGGGTCAACGGAGGCATTGCTGCCGGCGGAGGTAACAAATTCCGGTTCAACATAGGGCTTGCGCAGGGCCGCGGGATCAATGCCGGTCATGCGGTTGGAGAGTCCCTTGACGATGTTGCGCAACTCTGCCAGTTCGTTCTGAATGTCCTGATTTGCCTGTGGCTGTTGCTGATACGATGTCGTTTTGGGCGGCGGCGTGTCTTGGGCCCAAATCTCCTCATATGAGATATCCTGCCGCGACTCAGGCCGGTTTGGCCGTTTCGGCGGCAATCCCTGCCGCCCGTTGTTGACCGGTTGCGTAACCGGTTCCTGCCAGGTGTTGTCAATGGCGGCGGTGATCTCCATCATCGGTTTCCCGATCATGCCGAAGGTGCCGCCGCGGATGGTGCGGGTGGAAAGTATGAGAGCATCCGGCCCCAGCGCTTCTTTGACCATTTTCAGACCACTGGCCATGTCTTTTGCTTCAAAGACTTTAACTTGCATTGATGGTCACCGTTCCAATGGATTGTATACGTATTTGTGAGGTGATTTCGTTATGCGACAACACTGCCAGGTTGGGGAAGTAGCGTTCGGTCAACCGGCGGACGTGTGGCCTGATCTGCGGCAGAACCAGCAGGACCGGCTGCTGGCCGCCGGCAAACGAGGAAAGAAAGGCAGTCAGGCTATCCAGAATCTTCTGAGCGGTCTTGGGATCAAGAGCCAGGTAGCTGCCCCGTTCCCGGTGCTGGATGGCCGTTTGGATGGCATCCTCGACCTTCCTATCCATGGTGATCACCGGCATGACACCGTCGTTTTGCACATGGGCAGCTGAGATCGATCGAGACAGGGCGTGTCGGGCATATTCGGTGAGGATGTCGGTATCCTGAGTCATGGGCGCGTAATCAGCCAGGGTCTCCAGGATACTGCGCAGGTCGCGGATGGAGATGCCTTCGCGCAGCAGGTTCTGCAGCACCCGCATGATAATGCCCAGATTAAGAACAGCAGGCACCAGTTCCTCGATCAGCTTCGGATAATTCTTGCCAAGATTGTCGACCAGATTTTGTGTTTCCTGGCGGCCGAGTAGCTCAAAGGCATGCTGTTTGATGATCTCGCTGACATGGGTCGCCATGACCGTGATGCAGTCGACCACGGTATAGCCGGCAATCTGTGCCTGTTCCCGTTTATCCTCGGTAATCCAAATGGCCGGCAGGTCAAAGGCCGGTTCCCTAGTGGTTAACCCTTTGATGGTCTCGGTCACCAGGCCGGGATCCATGGCCATGTAGTAGCCGGGCATCATCTCAGCGGTGGCGATGTTGACCCCTTTGAGGCTGATGGTGTACTGGTTCGGATTAAGTTGCAGATTGTCTTTTATATGTACCGGCGGGACGATGAAGCCGCTGGTTAAGGCAAATTGTTTGCGGATCGATTGGATGCGGGTGAGGAGTTCACCGTCCTGAGCTGCATCGACAAAGGGGATAAGGCCATAGCCGACCTCGAGTTCAATGAGATCGACATTGAGCATCTTCTCGTAATCCTGATCGGGTTTGGTAATCGCTTGCGGCCGCTGCTCAACCACCGCTTCTTCAATTTCTTTCGCCTTTTCTGCCTTATCGAGGCGATGCGCGGCAGAGGCCAAGGCGGCAGCGATGAGGATAAAGGGGAGAAAAGGCATGCCAGGGATCAGGGAGAATCCCAGGAGGATGGCGGAAACAACCCAGAGTGCCTTGGAATAGCGTGAGAACTGTGCCTTGAACTCTGTGCCGAAGTCATCACGACCGGCGGAGCGGGTCACCAGCATACCGGCGGCGGTGGAGATAATCAGGGCCGGAATCTGGTTGACCAGGCCATCGCCCACGGTGAGGATGGTGTAGTTCTTGGCGGCATCGGCCAGGGGCATGCCTTTCTGCAGGACGCCGATAATAAATCCGGCACCGATGTTGATCAGGGTGATGATGATGCCGGCGACAGCATCGCCGCGGACGAATTTCGAGGCACCGTCCATGGCTCCGTGGAAATTGGCCTCCGTGGAGATTTCTTCCCGGCGTCGTCGGGCTGTGTTTTCATCGATGAGGCCGGCATTGAGATCGGCGTCAATGGCCATCTGCTTGCCGGGCATGGCATCTAAGGTGAAACGCGCTGCCACTTCGGCGATCCGGCCTGCACCCTTGGTGATGACGATGAAATTGATGATCACCAGGATGACGAAAATGACCAGGCCGACCACATACGAGCCACCGACCACGAATTGGCCGAAGGCCTCGATCACGGAACCGGCGGCATGTCCCCCTTCGTTGCCATGCAGAAGGATCAAACGGGTGGAGGCGACGTTCAGCGAGAGGCGGAAAAGGGTGGTGACCAGGAGAATGGAGGGGAAAATCGAAAAATCAACCGCCTTTTCCGAATACAGGCAGATGATAAGAATAAGGATGCCGATGGTGATGTTGAGCGCCAGGCAGAGATCAAGGAGCATCGGCGGCAAGGGAATGATCATCAGCATAAGGATGCCGATGATCCCCAATGGGGCCATGATGTCACTGCGCTTCAGCAGTTCATCCGGCCGAAGCCGGCTGAGCAGTGTCTGTGTCCCGGTTGCTTCCATTACCGTTTCATACCTTTGAGTGAATAGACGTAGGCCAGTATTTCCGCCACGGCCTTGAACATTTCATCCGGGATCGACTGTCCCACTTCCACCTTTGAATGCAATAATCTTGCCACGGGTGGATTTTCTACCAGGGGGATGTCGTGTGCTCTGGCAATTTCGCGGATTTTTTCCGCCAAGAGATCCTGGCCCTTGGCAAGAACTACCGGGGCGTCCATCTCGCCGGCTTTATATTGTATGGCTACCGCAAAATGGGTCGGGTTGGTGATGACGACATCGGCCTGAGGTACAGCGGCCATCATCCGGCGGCGGGCCATCTGCTGCTGGATGGAACGGATTTTTGACTTGATGTGCGGATCGCCCTCAGTTTCCTTCATTTCCTCCTTCTGTTCCTGTTTGGTCATCTTCATTTTTTCTTCCAACTCATAGCGGACAAAGCCGTAGTCGAGTGCGGCCAGGAAAATCATGATCGCCGCGACTTTGGCCATAACCAGAGCCGCTGTCTTCGCTAGGTAATGGATGGTTCCGTCCACCGGCATTTCTGTTAGAACTAGGGCATTGGAAAATTCGTCCGCCACGGTTTTAAAGGCGATCCAGCCGATAAGCCCTACCTTGAGCAGCGATTTTATGACTTCGATGAGGGAGCGCTTGGAAAAAAAACGGGCCATGCCTGTGAGCGGATTGAGTTTGGCAAAATCAGGAATCAAAGGCGTGGCAGTGAACAACCAGCCAATCTGTACAAAGGAGGCCAGAAAACCGGTGACCAGGGCCACCAGGAACAAGGGTGCCAGCGCTTTGGCCAGGTTGATGGCCAGGTTATAGGCCAAATGCATCAGGGAAGAGGGAGTGATGGCGTATTCACCGCTGACTTTCCATACGGCGGTGATCATTTCCCGAATCGACGCCCAGAAGGAGGGTGCGGAAAATATCCAGAAGAGCAGCAGCAGGGTGAACATCGCTGCTGTCTGCACTTCCCGGCTCTGGGCTACCTGGCCCTTTTTTCGGAAATCTTCCCTCCGTTTCGAGGAGGGGGTTTCGGTGCGTTCACCCGAGGAGGTATCTTCGGCCATGATCTGTCAATGTATGCCTTCTTGCTGAAGGTGCAGCCTGAGTGTTTCCTGGAAAAGATGTGGAGGCGCTGTCCAGTCTTCGTCTACTCGTAGCCTTGTTGCAAATTATACACCCGAAAATAGGGTGGTTGTAAACAGGGGTGTCATGGAAAGGGCAGGGCTAACCAGGCGTGTTATTTCAGTAATTGGAACAGGTTGAGAATGTTTTCGCCCATAGTGTCAAATTCACGTCGCAGGACGAAAAGCATGGTGTTGAGCGTCAGGCCAATGACCAGGAAAGAGATACCAATGTTGATAGGAAAGGAGAGCATGAAAACGTTGAGTTGGGGAAAGACGCGGGCCAGGATGCCCAGAACCAGGTTGGCGATGAGCAGCAGCGCCAGTATCGGGGCGCTGAATTTGACTCCGAGAACAAACATATTACCGCCCAGTTGCATTAACTGCTGGACTGCCCCCTGGGAAAAATCAAGAAAACCGGGGGGGAGGAGGATGTAGGATTCGACAATGATCTTGAAAAAGAAATGATGGATATCAAAGGAAAGAAAAGCCAGCAGGGCGAGGATGTTGATGAATTGACTCATCAGCGAGAGCTGCTGAGTGGTTTGCGGGTCAAAGATGTTGGCGGCGGCAAAGCCCATCTGGTAGCCGATTACGGTGCCGCCGAAAGTCACCGCCGTAAAGATCAGTTGGGCGACCAGACCGATCATTACGCCCAGCAGGACCTCGTTGATAATCAGCAGACCGAATTCAGTGATCGTAAAGGCGACTTTTGGGGTGTAGGGGGCCATGCTTGGGAAGAGCAGAAGGGCGGTGGCGACGGCCAGGCCGATTTTGATCCGACCTGAGACCTGGTTGCCCGCGAAGACCGGTATGGCGGCGATCAGGGCAATGACCCGAGCCAGACAAAGGAGGAACGTCTGGAATTGCTGGATCGGGACGAGTTGCAGGTCCATCGCGAGTCTTCTGCCGGATAAACCTTAGTGGCCGACTGTGGCGATTTGAGTGATAATGCCCGTGGTAAAGGTGATCAACAGTTCGATGATCCAGGGGCCGAAGATCAGGAGGGTCAGGAAGACGGCGACGATTTTTGGGATGAAGGTCATGGTCTGCTCGTTGATCTGGGTGGCAGCCTGAAAAATACTGATAAAGAGGCCGACCACCATGGCGGCAAGCAGCATGGGGGCAGAGGTGAGGAGAATGGTTTCAACGGCCTTCCTGCCGATATGGATGACGTCCTCGGGGGTCATGATGTTCCTCGGGTGTGGAAAAAGGGCTGCATGTTTCAGCCGAAACTTTTCATCAGGGAGCCGACAACCAGCTGCCAGCCGTCAACAAGGACAAACAGCAGCAGTTTGAAGGGCAGGGAGATGACAACAGGCGGCAGCATCATCATGCCCATGGACATCAAGACAGAGGCAACCAGCATGTCAATGACCAGGAAGGGGACGTAGATCATGAAACCCATCTGAAAGGAACGCTTTAATTCCGAAAGCATAAAGGCCGGGATGAGGATCATTGAGGAAACTTCTTTCTTGTCAGCGGGCTGTTCTTCTTTGGTTATATCAATAAAAAGCTGCAATTCGCTTTCCTGGACCTGGGAGAACATGAATTCGCGCATTACGCTCATTGCTTTTTCTGCGGCCTGCTGCTGGGTGATCTTTTCTTGGATATAGGGTTGCAGGGCCTGCGTGTTGATCGTGTTGATCGTCGGTGCCATGATGAAAAAAGTGAGAAATAGAGCCAATCCCAGCAAAACTTGGTTGGGAGGGGTATTCTGGGTACCCATGGCCTGACGGACAAAACCCAGGACAATAATGATCCGGGTGAAGGCGGTTGTCATCAGCAGAATGGCTGGTGCAACCGACAGGATGGTGAGGACGAACAGCACTTGCAGGGCGGTCGAGACCTCGGCAGGATTTGCCGCATCTTTGACGCCCAAAGAGAGGGTGGGCAGATTGATGGCCGTCGCCATCTCCGGGATGAGCAGCAGCAACAGGCTGACAAAGAGCGCCAGCCGTTTCATTGCTGCTCCGCCAGCAGAGATTCGAAATTCGGTTTGTCACTGGCGTTCCGGGAAAGATCGGCAAGGAGCTGGATTCTGTCCGCGCTGATTCCCAGCAGGTATTCTTTGCCCCGCACCTCTACGAGTGCCAGGGATGACTTCGGCATGAGCGGTCGCATTTCGATGATTTTGATAGTGCTGCCCCCGATTTTCCCTAGGAGCAGACGTTTTTTTGCCAGCCCGTATATGGCGAGGATCAGGCCGACCACCACCAGCAGAGCCCATGCCATCTGGAGCATGGATGCACCCATGGAAGGCAGTTCAGCGGCAAGTGCTGTTGCCGGAGTCAGCAGGGTGAGGAAAATGTAAACGAATTGCATGGGTCAGCCCAGTCTCTCAACCCGATCCGACTGGCTGATAACTTCGGTAAGCTTGATACCGAATTTGTCTCCCACCTTGACGGCTTCTCCCCTGGCGATGAGACGGGAATTGACATAGAGATCGAGTGGTTCTCCGGCTAGTTTGTCCAGTTCGACCACGTAGCCCTCACCCATTTGCAGGAGATCTTTGAGCAGTATCCTGGCCCGGCCAACCTCCACCGAAACCTGCAGCGGTACGTCGAACAGAAATTCCATATCCCTGGTTAGGCCGTCGTGGCCGTTGGCACTGGCAGTCTGCTGCGGATTTTCCTTGAGTAATTCTGCGGTTTCTTCGGGGTTCAGTGTGTTGGACCTCTGTTGCCCCAAAGCATCAGGTGTTGCCATGGATGCCTCCTAATCTGTTGCTGTAGCGGCCGGTAACATGAAAGGCCTTTTTGCCGTTTCTCTCTCCGGGGATGGCGAGGAAAAGCGGTTGATCCTCGACCAGGATGGTCAGAGGTTGGTCCGGATTGTACTGCAGGTCAATGATATCGCCTGGGCGCAGATCAAGAATTTTGCGGATCGTCATGGTGATCAGCCCGGAACTGGCGGTGACCTGACTTTCCATCTCTTGGGCTTCACGAGCAAGGCGATTTGCCCAGGTGTTGGTGGCAACAGGGGTAAATGTAACCAGTTCGTTGAATTTTTCCTGCAAGGGCTCAATGGTAATGTAGGGAATGATAAAACGCATCTGGCCACAGGGTTCGCCGGCAATTCGTATTGTGAAAATGGTGACGAGGACCTCGGTCTTCGGCTCGACAATGTTGACGAGGCGAAAATTATTTTCCACTTTGGTCAGATGAGGCTGCAGGGCAACAACCGATTGCATCGCTTTCTGTAGTTCCGTGCATATATCCGCCATCGCGGTTTTGAGAATAGCGACTTCGATGGTGGTAAGGTTGCGGTCAAGAGCAAGCGCTTCGCTGGATGGGGAAGAACCGAGCATCATTTCCAGCAGGGTGAAGGCTAGGCGCGTATCGAAATGAAAGAGACAACCGTGTTGCAGAGGAGCAATGCTGTAAATCCCCACGGCTCCCTGATTGTTAAGATCTAAGAGGCTCTGCTGGAAATCAGTAGTTTCAATTTCTTCCCGTTCCATGGTGAAATTGCGCTGCAGAGTATTGGTCAGGCTGGTGGCAAATCTACGGGAAAAATTGTCAATAACGAGGTCGAAGTTGGGGATGCGTATTTCTCCCCTGCCACCGGTCCTTTTAAAAGTCTGGAAAAGATCGATCTCTGTGGAATGAAGAAACTGTTTGGGTTGGTACAGTCCGTTGCCCACAAAATCCGCTGAGACTTTTCCCGCCTTGATAGCTGCGAGAAGCTCAGCGATTTCATCTTTGGTGAGTATCGGTTCCATGAGGGCTCACTGCACAACAAAGTCGGTGAGGTAGACGTTATTGACACTTCCGGTTTTGAGAAATGAATTAATTTTGCTTTTCAGCTCTGCTTTGACCTGGTTCTTCCCTTGAATGTCCTGCAGTTCAGCAAAGGTTTTATTGCTGATAAGGAGAAGAATGGCATCCCGTATCTGTGGCATCCGCTTGCCGGCCTCGTCGAGCACGGCATCTTTGTCCATTTCCAGAGAGATTGAGGCCTTGACGTAATGGGTGGCATCTTCGCCAATTATATTGACGACAAACTCCTTTATTTCAACCATAGGGCCAATCTTCGCTTCTTCCGGTAAGGGCTTGATTAACGCCGCTGCCTTGCTTTCCTCGGCTTTCTTCTGTTGTTCTTCTAGGTTATGCGGTTTGACAACGAGGAAATAATAGGCCGCCCCGCCCGCCGCCCCGAGTAACAGAACGACAGCTGCGATGATAATGATCAGCTTGCTTTTGCCGCCGCCCTTCTCCGGCTCGTCTTTTTTCTTTTCTTTCTCTGCCATAGTATTTTCCTTGTGTGCGACGCACCATCTGCAAAAGGATGGAAGTGGATAGCGCGTTATTGTGCTCAACTGAGTGATGGTTTCGCTCAGTACAACCGAATGGTCTGTTTCTTACCATGTTCTTTTGCGAGGACGCTGCCGGATGGTGACGTCTAAGCCTGCTGTCGAGGTACGGACAGGGTGAATCAGGGCATAATTGGCTGTATGAACGAAGTGGAGCCGGTACTTCTTAGTGAGCAGAGTGTACCTAAAATTCAAATCAATGGCAAGGGTGCAAGTAAAGTGCCAATAAAAGCGGTGCGGATTTGAAATGAGGGTGTGCCGGGCAAGTGGCGGAGATGGAGCGGAATGACGCAAACAGGAACGGCTGCCCAGATCGCGGGGACCTGGGCAGCCGTGTGTCGGGAAAATGACTTGGGTATCTGCTGTCTGTTAACAGGCTCGTATATCAGCGTTTGAGGCCGATCAACTCCTGGAGCATCTCATCTACAGTGGTAATGATCTTGCCGTTCGCTGAAAAGCCTCGCTGGGTGGAGATCATGTTGACGAATTCCTGCCCCATATCGACATTCGATTGCTCCAGGGAATTGGTAAAGACCTTGCCCAGTTCCGATCCGGGTATGCCAACTCGGATGATACCAACATCGGCTGTGGCGGCAGTATAACGATTTGCACCTGCCAGTTTCAGGCCACCGGGATTTTGGAATTTAGCTAGCGCCAATTCGGCAACATTGATCTGTTTGCCATTGGAATAAGAGGCAACCACAATACCACTGCTATTGATGGCGACACCGGTCAGTGAACCTGCGCTATAGCCGTTCTGTGTCTGGCCGATGACTACGGAATCGCTGTCGTACTGGGTGCAGTCAAAGGAGAGATTTATGGTCTGTGGAGTGGTTGCGCCATTGGTCCAACTTGGCAGGGTAACGGGCACGGTTACTGGATCGGGTATACCATCGCCGTTGGTGTCTGCAAGATTGCCCTTTGCGTCAAATGTTAAATTCTTCACGGTTCCTGTGGTAGGGTCTGTGACCATTGTTAATGCGGCGTTGTTATTGTCGACCGTGTAGCCCATGTTCCATGTATTCGTGGCGCCATCAGTAAGACGCCAGTATACGGAGACCAAGTGGGATTGCCCCAGAGAGTCGTAGATTTGAGATGAAGCGGAATAGTTATAGGTTGTGTCGTCGGCGGGGTTGATCTGTGCATTGGTGATGGTGTCAATCGTGGTCTGGGGGCCTGCTGTGGCAAAACCGATAGCAGTCAGGTCGGTTGCTGAACTCCCTGTGAGATTGATGCCGGCGGTGTTGCCGAGAGTGGTTGTCAGAGTGATCTTATTGTTGGTGTCTGCAGCCACTATGCCGTCGGAGAGGCCAGCGGTTGCGGCCGTAGCACCTCCAGCGAGTGCGACGTTGATGGCCGAACCATTAGCGTTGGAAAGGATCAGCACATCGGTGGGGCTGACGGTTGCCGTCACCCCTGTTGTGCCTTTTTGCAGGTTGATGGCCGCAGCCACATTGGCCGCCTGGGTAGCAGCATCGGTTCCCGTAGTATCCACTGCTCCAATCGGAGTACCGTTAATGGTGATGTCGCCAGAGGCAATAGTCGCACCAAACGCTGTAGGGGCAGCATATGTCTGGGATGTGCCAGACTGGGTCGCGGTAACCCCAGTGGTGGTGGATAGGAGATTGATTGCCGTGACTTTTGCCGCAGTTGTAGAGGGTGGCGCGACCGATCCAATAGGCGTACCGTTGATGGTGAGAGTTGTCATTGCCGTCGCACTCGATGGCGCTAGGCTTGCAGTGGCGACTTTCGTGCCAACATCAAGAAGTGCTGATTTTTCATTGAGGTTGGTCGTGAAGGTTAATGTGGAGGTGGGGCTGGCTGCTATCAGGCCAACATTGGCCACCTGGATATTGGTAGGATCTGTTGGCAGGAGCTTATCGTTATTGACGGGATCAAACAGCTTGCCCTGGACGATTAAACCTTCCGGATTGACCAGGTTTCCGGTTCCATCAAAATGGAAGGCCCCGGCCCTACTGTAGTAGGGAGTATTGTCACTGGGCTCTTTGAGGATAAAAAAGCCACTGCCTTCGATGGCAACATCAGTACCTGAAGAGGTTGTCTGAAAGGTTCCCTGGCTCAAAACGTTGTCAACGGTCGACAGCCCCACGCCTCGGCCAACCTGCGAATTGCCGCCTGAACCGGCTACATTGCTCGACAAGAGATCGGAAAAGAGTACCCGTGAGCTTTTGAATCCTACAGTATTGGTGTTGGCAAGATTGTTGCCGATGACGCTCATTGCCTGAGAATTGGAATTGAGTCCGCTGACTCCGCTGAACATTGCACTTTGGATGCCCATAACAACCTCCTGGGTGGTTGGTGAGTTGGATAATTGGTTAAGAACAATGGAGAGATTTTTTTCTTAAAAACGGTTTGGTGGGTCGAAAAACCGTTCGTGCTCTCCTCAATTATCCCCGCGCCATCCGTTGCGTCAGAGATTTAATTTATTGCCCTGTCAGCTGTCGTAGTTTCAGCAATATCGGGCAATAATGATCGTTGTACAGCTGTTGCATCCGTGCTTGTTGCTGTGGATTGCTTTGAGGATGTGGCGTCTCCTCCTTATGCCTCGCCGTTTAACTCTTGCCGCTGTCCAGCGCGCTCTGGCTGCTGTTATAGGCACCGAGTATAGCAGAAACTTTGTATTCCCCAGCTCCAGTGATAATCTGCGCTTCGCTGCTGCTCAGGTCAACGCCGGTCACTGTTCCGCGCACCAGAGGAGAAACGGTGACGCTTGCCCCGGCGCTATTTTTAGCATCGACGGTAATGGTATAGGTGCCTGCGGGGAGCATGTTGCCACTGGCATCTTTTCCGTCCCAGGTAAGAAAATGGTTACCTGCCGTGAGATCTGTGCCTGCAAGTGTGCCTACGGTTTTTCCATCGCTGTTTTGGATGCTCAGTTTGACGCTGGTGGCTTTGCCGTCAGCTTGATATCCGAGTTGGGTGGAGGTGTTTCCCAATGTGAAATCAGAACCTTGCACCACCACGTCCTGGCCGATCAGAGACAGCGAGGAGAGCCGTTCGGAGTTGGTCTGGGCGGTAGTGAGGTTCCCCATCGAAGTGTTAAGGTTGAACAGTTGTTCCAGTTGGCTGTATTGCGCTAGTTGCGAAGTGAACTGTGTCGGATCTGAAGGATTGAGTGGGTCTTGATTTTTCAGCTGTGCGACCAGCAGGTTGAGAAAATCGCTCTGGCCTAAGGTTTTACTCGTGGTGGCCGCTGCTGTCGTCGTTGTTGCAGCCGCTGCTGCTGTTGTTCCTGCTATAGTGGTCATAATATTTACTCCTGATTAAGCCAGTACACTGAGATTGTTTATGAGTTGTGTGGCTTCTCCGGTTTCTTCGCCCGTGTCGAGAGTGAAGATCGGTTGATTTCCCCTGCTGTTGTGCCCGGATTGGTTCAGCTGCTGTTGCCCGGTATTGCCCTGAAACTGTTCTCTGCCGGGGTTGTCGTTGGCAGCGATCGTCACCTCAATCTGTTGCAAATGCAATCCTTGCTGCTCCAGGGCTTCGCGCAGCCGAGGAAGATGCTGGCTGATCATTTCCTGGGCCTGGGGGGTCTGGGCAACGATATGGGCTTTGATATTATCCTGGGTTATCTTGATCTCCATCCGTAACTCGCCAAGTTCCTGCGGATTGAGCTTTAGATTGACAGTGCCGGATTCCAGCCGATTGTTAACGGAGAAATGGGAGATCATCTGGTCGACCACTGTCTCCCCTGGAACGGTCAAGCCAGAGGGCAGCCGCAATGAAGAAGATTCTGCCAGCGGCGCACTGCTCAGCGGTGTGCTGATCTGTTGATGAGGGACTACGAGAGACTGGTTTTCTGTGCCAACAATCAAATGGGAGGTCTGGGGTGCAAGCTGTTCAGATTGAGGCTGCACATTCGTGAGGGTTTTGGCGAAATTCGCACCCTTTTGCTGGTTGTCTTTAGCCGTGTCCTGTTGCTGGCCGCTGCTCTCCTTTTCCAGGGCTTTAGGTGCATCATTGGGGAGTTGGGAATGGATGTTGTTGGCATCCATGTTCTGGTTGTTTGTTCCGGTGGTCAACGGTTTATTATCGGCTGCCGTGGTGGCGGCCATAGCCTCGGATGGGCTCGACTGATAGATAGTGATAATCTGACCGTATTTGTTTTGAACGATTTGATCGGCACCCTGCGGTGTCGGCTCCTGTTGGGCAGCTGCCTGGGTTGCGGCGGATTGAGTTTGCGCCGTGATCGATGGCGTTGCCTTCGTTGTTGTTATTTCGGTTATGCCGGCTGCCGTTGCTGCCGGAGTCGTCGCAGAAGGTATCTCTGCTGCCGGAGTCGCACCAGGTACAAAGGAAACGGTTATTTGGGGTTGGCTGCTGGTGTTGCCAATCTGGGCGGCACCATTTTTATCACTGACACTCGCAGTGGCCGGGGTGAGAACTCCGGTGGCAGCCGGCGCTGCTACGGGCGGATTCGTTGGGAGTTGAGGCTGTTCCGCTGCGATAGTGAAAGTCTGCACAGCTGGATTATTCTTGCCTATGACCGTTGCCTCTGCTTTTACTGAGGCTGTGGCACCATCGGCCTGCGGTGTCCCTTTGGTACCGTTGGCCGTAGAGGTGATGGCATCCAGCATCCTGGAAACAGGAGACTCGCTGTTCAGTGTCTTGGCGCTGTTCTGGTTGGCAATGAATCCAAGATCGGCACCGCTCCAATTCAAAGGGATTATGCTGGCGGTGGCTGCGCCTGCCGAGCTGTTTGGTGCCGCATCGGAGGTCGGATGGTCGAGGGTTTCGCCTTTTTTAGTTTTAGCGCCGGGGGTGGGGGTGGCACTGGCGATGCCTGTCTCTGTGGTGTTCAGCAGATTAATCAGCTGTGCCGCGACATCGTCACTAGCTGCAGGGGCAGGGGCGGCGCTGGCGATGCCTGTCTCTGTGGTGTTCAGTACACTAATCAGCTGTGCTGCGGCATCGTCACCCGTTGCCTGGGGCGGGGTGGCGCTGGCGGTGCTTGTCTCTTTAGTGTTCAGTGCTTCTATTGGCTGTGCGGTTGTCTCCCCACCTGAGTTTGTGATTTGTCCGGCGGGAGAAGAGGTGCTTTCCTGCTTGTTTAATGCTTTTGCTTGCGGGGCTGTTGTCGCTTGTCCTTGAGAGGCTGCCGCGAGATGGGAAGCAAAGATGCCATCTTGTCCTGTCTTAGCGGTTGATGCGCCTGTGGGTGGCCCGGCGGACATCATGTCAACAGATACGAGAGAGGGCGATTGCATAATTTATCGGTTATCCAGAGAATAAGCTGTTGTCAGTTTGGCCGCTTTTTCTCGTTCTATATTGTTGAGGACTTTGGCGGCTGATTTGGTTTTCATCTTTGCAATAATGGATATTGCCAGCTCCTGATCAAGGGCTGTAAGGAGCTGAGCCGCCTTTTCCGCGCTCATTTTATCATACATCTTGGCAAGTTCCTGTATCCGTTTCGACTCTTTTGCGTCCTTGACGGCCAGCTGTTTTTCGATCTGCACGCGGAGTTGGTTAAGTTGGTCAAGTTTCTTATCGACTTCGCTTTCTAATCTCTTTAGTTCCTTTTTTTTATTATCCAGATCGTCGCGCTCCTTGTTATACGGAGAACCGTTTTCCCCCTGCAGGGATTCCATGATCCGTCTCTCTTCCACAGAACCGTATTGTTTTTCCTGGTCTGCTTTGACTGGGGCGGTGGTCTTCTGCTTCTCCGCAAAGGTCAGGGTACAGGTAAAAAAAGCGAGGATAAACGCGGCAACGAGGAAATTCTTCAGGTTCATTTTCGTTGGCTCCAGGTGGGCTTCTTGGTCACAGGGGTAGGGAGGGACGTTTTTGCCTCACCCTGCTTGCGGGCGTATGAAAGGACGGCAATTTCATCGAGCATGCTGGTCTCTTTCTTCTCCAGATAGTGCGCATAGGCAGCATTTTGTTGTTCACGGAGTTTTTCCATTATTTTTCTGTCCTTGCTTGCCTTGACCAGTTGTTGTCTTTTATTTGTGACCTGTACTTGCTGCTTTACCAGTTCGTTTTGCCGGCGTACGGCCTGCTCCTGTACCAGTTCGATTCTGTGATCAAAGAGGATCAGGCGGTCCACTGTGGTGCCTTGTTCTTTATCCTTCTGCAGGCTGTTGTATAACTCGGACAGCTCTTCTTTGATCTGGAGCAGAGCTTCTTGCAGACGTGCTTCCACTTCCATCGCCTGATACAATCTTTGCCTGGCCACATCTTCGAGTTGTTGGCGGTATTTCAGGACAGCATGCATGGTAAAGGGTTTCATGATTGCTCATCCATTGGCTCATCAGTTTTCCTCCGATCGAAATCCTTGCGTCCCGGACGTCGCCGCTCGGATTCCTGACGGTCACTGACCAGGTCACCCATAGCGGTGATCGTCTCTTCCAGGGTGGATGATTCATCAAACCCCTGTGCCAGGAAGTTGTTGATACCCTCGATGCGTGAGATGGCGTAATCGATTTTTTTATTACTGCCGGCAGCATAGGCGCCGATATTGATCAGGTCTTCGGATTCCCGGTAGATGGCCATGACACTGCGGGCCTTGCCTGCCAGTTCACGATGCCTGGCCGTAGTGATGTCGCGCATGACCCTGCTGGTTGACTGCATCACATCGACGGCTGGATAATGATTTTTAGTGGAGAGGTTTCTTGAGAGAACGATATGCCCATCGAGAATGGAACGCACCGAATCAGCGACCGGTTCTGTCAGGTCGTCGCCATCAACCAGGACGGTATACAGTCCGGTGATCGAACCCTGACCCTGGAAATTGCCGGCGCGCTCCAGGAGTTTGGGCAGGGTCGCAAACACACTAGGCGTGTAGCCTTTAGTGGTAGGCGGTTCACCGATAGAAAGCCCTATTTCCCGCATCGCCATGGCAAAACGGGTGAGGGAATCCATCATTAACAGGACGTTTTTGCCGTTTTGCGAAAAATATTCGGCAATGGCGGTGGCGACAAAGGCCCCCCGCATACGCAAAAGCGGCGATTGATCCGAGGTGACGGCGATGATTACCGATTGTTTGAGACCTTCTTCGCCCAGGTCGCGCTCGATGAATTCCTTGACCTCCCGGCCGCGCTCACCGATGAGGGCGATAACGTTGACATCGGCTTTGGCGTATTTTGCCATCATGCCGAGCAGAACGCTTTTGCCGACACCGGACCCGGCCATGATGCCCATCCGCTGCCCTATGCCGCAGGTTAACAGACCATTGATCGACCGGATACCGAGATCAAGCGGCTCGGTAATGGCCTCGCGCTGCATGGGGCCAGGCGGCAGGGAATAGAGTGCTTTTTCATGGGAAAGATGGAGGGGCGGGCCATCGTCGAGTGGTTGCGCCATTCCGTCGATAACCCGGCCAAGCAGTTCTTCCCCGACGTTGATGGTCGCCTGTTCCTTTTTGACCCTGATGAGGCTGCCGGGGCCCAGTCCGCGCAGTTCTCCCAAGGGCATCAACAACGCTCGGTTATTGTTGTAGCCTACTATTTCGGCGGAAATGATGTCGCTGCCATTTTGCAGTGGCGTGATTTCACAAAGAGAACCAATGGATGAGCGGGGACAGGTGCCCTCAACCACGAGGCCGACAATGCGATGAACCTTACCGTAGACCCGGATGGGAGAAAAGTTTTTGATGGGGTCGGATGCATTGGGCATGGGGTGTTTCGGCTCTGTTCAATAAAAATGTTGGGGCAAGGGGAGATTGTTTTCCCGGAATAATGGTTGCTGTTTTTCGGTAGCCCACCCTCGGTTCTGATGGTGGTGAGCGGATAGAATAAGCGGCAGCTTTCTTGTTCCTGGATTCCGGGATGCAGCGTAAAGGGGCCAGCGTCACTCTGCCGCAGGAACAGGAAGGACGTCGGTTTGTTCTTCGAGAAATTCTTTCATGCTTTCCATCTGTGTTTCTATGGTCGCATCCACTGAACAGGCTGTCGATTCCAGCAGGCACCCACCCTTGGTGATCGCAGGGTCGGTTTTAAAGACAATACGTTCAAGCCCACGAATGGAGGCAATGAGCTCCGGGGCTTTCTCCTCAGCGAAGATCAGATCGTCCGGATGGAGGGTTACGTAATACTCTTCGCATTCAATGGCTTGTTCAATGGCTCCTTGCAGGATGGTAGCGATGATATTGCGCGGTGTGGCCAACTCTTGACCCAAAACCTTTTTGCTGAGATCAATGACGAGGTTGATGATGTCGCCGCGGCTTTGCTTCAGTAGTATTCTCCGGTGATTGTCAATTTTTTGACAGGCTTCGGCGAAGGCTTTGATGGCTTGCTGGAATTCAGCATGATATTGAGCGGCCGTATCTTTTTTTCCCCGATCGTAGGCCTCTTGTTTGATGGCCTCTATATCGATCGGCGGTGCGGGTTTGGGTTCGTCACGCCTTGGTTGAGGCGGCGTGAGCGGAGCGCTCGAGCGGGAAGGGGATAAACCGTTGCTCGAGGTCTTCGTTTTGTTTCCGGGTGCGGCAATGGTAGTCTGCACCAGCGGCATCGGAGTGAACAGCGCGTCCTTCTTGAAAATCCTAGACGAACTCATCGCCGCCGCTCCCTTTGCCGAGAACGAGTTTGCCTTCTTCCTCGAGTTTCATGGCAATCTTGACGATGGTCTGCTGCATGGCTTCGACTTCGGAAAGGCGAACAGGCCCCATAGCTTCAAGGTCATCCTTGATCATGTCCGCTGCCCTTGAGGACATGTTGCTGAATATTTTAGTTTTTATTTCATCGGTAGCTGTTTTGAGGGCAATGGTCAGGGAATCGTTATTCACTTCTCGGAGAACCATCTGAATGGCGCGGCCGTCAAGGGCACAGAGATCCTCGAAGGTAAACATCATTTTTCTGATGTCCTCAACCATATCAGGATCGATCTCAGCGAGATTGTCGAGGATTTCAGAATCAAGGTTATCTGTCATGTTGTCGAGTATTTCAACGACCTTCTTTAGACCGCCAACCTGCCGTTGCTCCTGGGCCCCTATCACGATGCCGATTTCCTTGTTCAGAGCGTCCTCGATCCGCTCAATGACCGCAGGGGAAACCTTGTCCAGGGTGGCAATCCGATGGATGACATCCGCCCGTTTTTCCTCGGGCAGTTTGGCAATAATGGCACCCGCGTGTTCAACTGCCTGCGTCGACAGGACCAAGGCGAGTGTCTGTGGATGTTCATTTTCCAGAAGTCCGGCCGCCATCGATGGCTGCATTTTGGCAATGGTTTCCAGGGGGCGAGCTTCGGTGCCGGAAACAAACTGTCGCATGAGGCTAGATTCCCTGTTTTTGTCACCAGTGCCGGCAATAAGTTTTTTTGCAAATTCCTGACCTTTGACCACCATGCCGGCCTGGCTCTCGGTGGCTAATTCGAAATCTTCCAGCACCCTTGCTCTGGTTTCATCAGAGATATGCTCAATACCGGCCATGCAGCGGGTGATTTTGAAGATTTCCTCATCTGTCAGTTCCTGAAGCAGTTTGCCTGCAGTTTCTTCGCCGAGGCAAATAAGCAGGATTGCTGCCTTTTTGAGTCCTGTCAGTTTTTCAGCAGCCGCCATGGATTCCGTCTATTACGTTAAAAGTTGATTGTTGATGTTGAGCAGACCCGGTCCAACTAAGGCTAGCCACGGTCCTGAATCCAATTTTTCAATACATGGGCGTTGAAAGCCGGATCGCTGCCCACCTCTTTTTTAATATTTCCTAACGGGTCGTTCTGCGATCTTCCCATGGCAGCATTGCCAAATCCTCCTTGCCCCTGTTCGGATTCCATCTGTTCGACGGTCTTATAGTGCCGGGTGACATCTCTTTTTAAAGTATTCATAAGAGGCCGGATCATGAGAAAGTAAAGCAACGCCCCTCCTAGTAAAAGGAGGCTGTAGCGGATGTACGGCATATACTGATCAAGCTTGCTGGAGGCAGAACCTTCGGTTGCGCCGGATTCAACCGATTCGAGGAACGGCATGGAGGTGATCTCGATCTTGTCGCCTCGAGTTTTGTCAATTCCCAGGGCCGAGGCAATCATATTCTCGAGTGACTTGAGTTCCGCTTCTGACCTGGGCTCAGATTTCGCAGGTTCTTTATCCTTGGCCGCTGTGACCTTATCGGCAACCAAGACCGAGACGGACAGCTTGCTCACTGTGCCAATCGGACTGGTGGTTTTGGAGACGACCTTGCTGATTTCATAGTTGGTGGTTTTTTGTGTCCTGCTGGATGGTGGGGTCGCCCCTCCGGCTTGACTGGTGCGTCCTTCCAGATTCGACTGGACACCTGGTACGCCGCCGGTCATCTCCGATCCTGTCTTTTCTTCGCTCGACTGTTCACTGCGAATAACCGGTTCTTCAGGGTCAAAAGTTTCTTCGGTTTTTTCTTTACGGGCGAAATCAAGGGTGGCGGTGACCCGGACGAGAGCATTTTTTGCACCCAATGATTTGTCGAGCAGCGTTTGGGCACGTTCTTCCATGCGCTGTTCAACCTGCGTCTGGTACTCAAGCATATCGGGAGAAAGGTTGCCGGATAATCCGCCTTTTCCACCGCTTCGAGACAGAACATTACCGTTCTGATCGATAATGGTTACCTGATCTGGAGTTAATCCCTCAATGGAGTTGGACACCAGGTGCACTATACCATCAATCTGCGCCTCACCAAGCCGTTTCCCCGGAGCGAGTTTGATGATGACTGACGCGGTCGCTTGTTTCTGCTGATCTTTGAACAGCCTTTTTTCCGGTAGGGCCAGATGGACCCGTGCTGATTCCACCGGGCCCAGGGAGGCGATGGTACGAGCGAGTTCGCCTTGTAATGCTCTGGAGTAATTTACTTTTTGGACAAAATCAGTCAGGGCGAAAGATTGTTTGTCAAAGATTTCGAACCCGACCCCACCGCCTTGCGGCAAGCCTGACGACGCAAGACTCAATCGTGTTTCGTAAACGTTTTTTACGGGAACAAGAATATTATGACCATTGTTGGTGAGTTGATAAGGGATATTTTGTGCTTTCAGCAGTTGGATCATGGCCGAGGCATCTGTTTCCGTCAGGTTGCCATAGAGCAATTGATAATCAGCGGTTCTCGCTTGGATGATGATGAAGGCGAACAGGCTGATCGAGATCAACGTGACGGCAACCAGGGAGACTTGTCGCGACAGAGGCCATCCCGCAATCGTGGAGATGAAGGCCTGTAGTCCATTCTTTGGTTTCTGGGGGGAGGTGTCTGTCTGTTCAGCCATAATGCATCCCTGCTGCTGTTATCTGTTAAAAAATACGGTTTTGGCGCTGTATTTATTTACTTTGGGTTTCAGGCGGTTATCAAACCTGCATCCGCATGATTTCTTGGTAGGCATCGATAGCTTTGTTGCGCGTCTGTATCATGTATCTAAGCGAAATGTCAGCTTTTTCCATGGAGATCATCGCGCTGTGCAGGTTCTTCTCACCTCCGGTGTGGACCTGTTGCATGGCTTGATCGGCGTTTTGTTGCTGCTGGTTGGTTTCGGTCACCATGGTTTTGAGGATATCACCAAACGAGTTCTCCACTTGGGCAACCGAGGACGGTTTTGCCTGAACCGGTAGGGCGATCGCTGAAATGTTTTTGATCGATTCCATCTGTTATCTCCCGATTTGCAGTGCTTGCATGGCCATTCGTTTGGCCGACTTGATGGTGGTCGTGTTTGCCTCATACGAGCGTGTGGCTGACATCATATCCACCGTCTCCTTGATGACGCTGATGTTGGGCATCTCTACATACCCATCCGCCTTCGCATCTGGATGGGAAGGATCGTAGATGCGTTGCGGTGGACTGGTATCTTCTATGATCTTGGAGACTTTGACCCCTTGCGCCTGGCTTTGTGCCTGCAGGGAATTGTCAAAATGTTGTTTAAAGGGCTGGTTGTCCGACTGAAAGACTACCGATTTTTTTTTGTATGGCCCACCTTCAGGAGTTGAAGTTGTCTCGGCATTGGCGAGGTTGGAACTGATAGTGTTAAGCCGTGTTGTCTGGGCTTTCAGTCCTGAAGCGGCAATATCAAAGGTGGTAAAGATATCCATAAAAACTCCTCGTGTAGGTATGATTAAAGCTTTGCAAATTATGCGCCACCATTTACGGCATATTTGAGCATTGAAAGTTTTTTATTGAGCATGGTGACCGCAGTTTCATAGAGGATTTCATTTTGGGAAAGTTTAATCATTTCTTGATCGACACTGACGTTGTTTTTGTCGCCGATCTCGGTGGTCTCTCTATTGGTGCTGATCTTTCCTGTCACCTGCTCGAGGTTGACTGGTGATAAAGGAATATGGTTGGGCTGAGTGGCCACCGGGAGGAAACTGTTTTCCGACAAGGCACTTTTTAATTGATCCTCAAAAGTGAAAGATTGTGCTGAATATCCTGGAGTCTCGGCATTGGCAATATTAGAGCCGATGATCTCCTGATTTTTGGAACGAAGATCAAGCACCTTCTGCAAGAGGTTCATGGTGGTGTCGAACTGCTGAATTCCAGGCATAAGGCGCCTCCGATTGTTAACGATCTTTCGATGATGACTGGCAGGGATCCGCCCGGCATCGTAGAATTATTACTTCTGTCTGAGCTGTAAAATAGCAACTTCCTCGCGGGCGAGTTTGGTCCACAGAGGATCTTTTCCTTTTTCGGCTAATTCTTTGAACAGGTTAAGTGCTTGCGACGTATTGTTTTTTTTCGACTCAATCTGCGCCAGTCGATATTGTGCCTGCTCAATATCAATCCCTTGCTCCACTATCCGGCGAAAGGCTGGGGTCGCCAGGTTATCCTGGCCTGTTTGGAAATAGGATTCCGCCAGAAACAGGGAAGCATTATTTTGGGCAATCAAATTCTGCAGTTCAGGCTTGGTCAGGGTGTCAATAACGTTCTGCCATTGTTTCAACTCGAAAAAGATGCGCGCCTTGAGAAGTTCAATTTGAGGACTGGGGGGGCGAGTATCCGCTTTCAAAAGGTTGATGGCTTTGTCGAGTTGGCCGCTTTCATACAGTGACTTGATTTTGAGCAGGAAGATAGCCGGCATATCAGCTCCTTTCGGGTAACGGAGAAGATAGCGGTCGGCGTATTCTTCAACCTGGGTATGCTGATCTGCAGCCGAGAGACCTTGGATGAGGGGGAGATAGATTTTTTCCTTGCCGGCATCGTTGGAAAATTCAAAGATATATTGATAAATCTGGGCTGTCTGGTCGGCTAAGCCAAGTTTGCTGTAAATGCCGGCCAGATCATAGAGCAGGCTGGTGTTGAGCCATCCACGGCTAAAGAACATTCTGTTTTGCTTTGCGAGCACCAATGCTTTTATATATTCTTTATCATTGGCCAGTTTTTTGATTACCCCGGGCAGTTGCTCGATGAGTAAAGCCTGCGCTTCTATGTGCAGTTTTCCGGACCGAAAACCGCGCAGCATTGCCATGCACAGGGCCACGCTTGTCTGGTGATCTCCGGCGAGGTGGTTGACCAGGGCCTGCTTGAGAGAAGCCTCTTCCCTGAGGACGATCGTCTCGGCTTTTTCGGCTGTTTTGCGATACACCGCCTCTGCCTTCTCCGCGTTTATCCTTTTTGAGATAAAATCCAGATCAGTCTGTTTGAGCAGGGCTCGTGTGCTCCCTTCGCTTCCGGGAAAGGCCTCCTGGATCTGCTGCAGGTCGACTCCGGTATTTAATTCAGCTGTCGGGCTGCTGCGGTTTTGCGACATGGCCAACCGGAACAGCGCCAGGTCCTGCTTGGGCTCCTTGTTGAGCAAGTCGCTGAGTAGCCGATATTTTTTTGCGGCTTCCTGGAACCGCCTGCTGCTATAGAGTGCATCGCTGAAATGAGCCAACGACATCGGGTCGGAATCGATCAGAGGAGATTGGTTCGCTAGTTCCAGGTAGGCTGCCTGTGCCTTTGTTTTTTCATTTTTCGCATAGAGGAGGTCAGCTTGTCGGAGCAATCGAATACTTGTAAGTTGCTCGCTGCGAATAACATCGTCACGCATCAGAAGTTTCTCAGCGTCTTTGAGTCGGCCGGCCATTACGGCAATTTCTGCCAGTAATAGGTTGAAATTGGGGGTGAATGGAGTGTTTTGTTCCAGCTTGTTCTTGAGCAGACCCTCAAGTTCATAATAAGCGGTGACATGGTCGCCCTTGACCGCTTGTTGGTAGATGAGAAGAAATTGGGCCAAGGGAGCCATGAGCGTATCAGGGTATTGCAGCGCTATTTTCTGCAAGAGGATATGCGATTCCTTATATTCACCCGATCTGACCAGGGCTTCGGCGTAGGCCAGTACCAGTCGTTCCTTTAATTTTTCGTCTGTTTGGTTCATCAGCTGTTTGTAGAGCAGCTGATGAACTTGAGCCCACTTGTTCTCCTTTGTCAGGGGTTCGATTTCTGCGGGCAGCCAGATTTCGTTAGCAATATTCGGTTGTACTGCGGCGGCCAGTGGAAAAGGCGGTAGGGAAAGTTTGGGGGCTACTGCGATCTCAACCTGTGATTCGTACTCGGTAAATAATGAAATCCAGTTTTTTGCATAGCTGGACACTGTTACCGGGTTGGGAGAGTCGTCTTTATCCTGGTTGGCCGCGTCAACACCCTGCAGTTTTGAGGGGATTTCCGTGAGGGTGGTGGGGCTATTGCCCAGGAAAATATCGAGTATGACTATTGCAGTGTCCTTGTTGCTCTTTGGGATTACTTTTTGCGGAGGATAGCGGAAATAAAAGGAAAGGAGCACTTTTGTTTTTTTCTGATTGCTGACTATCTTGATTATTTTTTCATCAGTGGCTGGTAGGGGCAGTTTATCTGTCAAGACCGTGTCTTGACATTCCAGATCAACTCTCCGGCCATTGGTCGTCGTTGTATAGGTAGGCAATTGATCGAAACGGAGGGAAAGCTGCATATGCCCGGAATCGTCAGTGCGGTTGACTGCCTTGAGTAAAGCAGCGGCCTGCGCAGTGCCCCCTGGAAATTGATTGACAGTAAGCAGCAGCAGTATGATGATGAAAATGCGGTTGGTCATGTTATTTTAGCGTAACCAGAGGGTGCGGTCAAAGGTCATACGGCGAAAACGGAGCAATGCCTAAGCACTTTAAGCAATAAGCATTCCATGCAGGATCAATAGGGTGTCTTGGTGGTGTTGCCGTTTCTCTCCTGATTTTGATAAGAAAATACTGATATGCATAGGCTCTCGATTGTTTTGTTTCGTGTGTCATGATTTTGACTTGATCGTTCCTGCTGGACAGTTTTGTTAGTATAAGGCACCGGATTTGAGATCGATGCGTTCGTTTATCCTGCAGGGGGCCAGTCGTCTCCTGTACGATCTTGCTGTTGATGGCTTAAGGCGTGTTTGCTAGTTTTTGGGAGGGAGAGGTGAACGTACCAGAGGAAGATCATAAAATATTGGAAGCTTTCATTCAGGAAAGCCTGGAGATGGTACAACGGGCAACTCCTTTTGTCCGCGCCTTGATAGAGCAGCCTGATAGGGAGGATATCTTGCCGAAAATGACGGGGAGTTGTTTTCGTCTGTTTCATTCCATAAAAGGTACCAGTGGTTTTCTCAATCTCGAACATCTGGTTGGTCCAGCCGAAGCTATGGAGTATCTGCTCGATCGGGTCAGGTCCGGCGTGCAATCTTTAACTCCCCGGCATATCTCCCTGCTGGCAGAGTCCTGTCGATTCATGGAACAGGGGCTCCCCCTCGTACTCGCCGAAAAAAGTGAAGAACGCCTGGCTGCCTCTGCCAGCGCCCTGACCACCGCGATTTTCCATTCCATGAAAGGCAGTGAGGAAAATTTTGGTGCCGAGAAGACAGGTGTCCCTGTGCCTCAGGAGATGCGCGATACTTTTTTATTGGAAACCGAGAATCTCCTAACGACAGCGGAACAGGAGTTTGTACTCTGGGATTATATCGCTATCGATCACCACCGGGTGGCAGAACTATGCCGGCTCTTGCACCGTTTGCAGCAAAATTTTACGCTTTTTGAATTGAAGGATTTGGAGCGGTTGTGTCTGGCCCTTGAATCGACCTTAAATCGGTATCTTCAAGGTGAATTTTTTCAAACCGAATATCCTGAAAGGGTTTTTTTGCGAAGTATCGATGCTGTTCGCAATACTATGACTCATTTTACCCGTTTGGGAGATGCTGTCGTCACCGGGCTGGAACATCATCTGGCCGCCCTGCAGGGATTGATACGGCAACCGATAGGAACGTTGTTGATCGAGGCCGGTCTTGTGGACTCCCGGGTAATAGAAAATGCCCTGGAGGTGCAAAAGTTTTCGCAGGATGCAACACCTCGGCGTTTGGGTGAGGTGTTGGTCGACATGGGAGAAGTAACCCAGGACCAGGTGCAGCATATTTTGCAGGAGCAGCATAGTAAACGAACGCTGGCCATACAGGCGGAAACCGAACTTGAGAGCGTACGGCAACCCTTGGCTCCATTGTCCTCTGCTGATACAATTTCTGATGAAGTATGTATTGATGGCAGGAAACTTGCACGAATAATTGAATTAATCAATCGGTTGGTCTCCGAGTACAAACCTGTCGGAGACGCTACCGCGCTTCTTATGGAATTGCAGGAGTTAGCGAAATCCTGCAAACAAGAGACCCTCTCCACCTTTTGCTCCCGGTTGAAAAGGGTAGTGCACGACCTGGCTGTGCAATGCAATAAGCGAGTGTATTTCGTCATTGAGGGGATAGATGCTGTGCTGGACCAGAGGTATATAAGCCTTCTTGCCGATCCGTTACTGCATCTCTTGCGCAACGGGGTTGAACATGGATTGGAAACCGTTGACGAAAGGGTGCAGGGCGGCAAAAGAAAAAGTGGAAAATTGACACTGTTAGCTCTGCAGCAGGGGAACGAAATATGGGTGAGCGTCGAAGATGACGGTCGGGGGGTTGGCAGGGATATAATTGCCGCCCTGGCCGTGGAGCATCAGTTGGTTAAATCAGAAAACGTTGCCCATCTCACCGATAGGGAACTTATGCAGCTGCTTTTCCAGACCCGAATTACCTCTGACGGAGAAAAGCAAGGCGTACAGCGCCGGGATGCCGGTCTTTTGGCCGTCGGGGCCAGTCTGCAGCGAATGCATGGCTCTATTGAGGTGTTGTCGCGTCAAAACAAAGGGACCAGAATAACCTTGAGGGTGCCGCTACAGCACTGAGGCACACCAAGGAAAAACGCGCGTTCATGGAAGAGAACTTGCTTTCCCTGTTTGCGTCTTGATAGAATGCGAATGTAGAAAATGTTGGGGCATGAGCCCTCTCAGTATTTAAAAGAAATATCCTAACGAACAAAGAGGAGGAAATAATGGCAAAAAATGTACTGCTGGTTGATGATTCCAGTACGATGCGCAAAATCATCAGCCGTTCGCTGCGTCAGGCAGGACTTGACTTTGGTGAGATTTATGAGGCCGGTGACGGTCAAGAAGCCTTGGCCATGCTCGAAAAAGAATCCATTGACATCGTCTTGAGCGACATCAATATGCCCAATATGAATGGAATCGAATTTCTTCGGGAAAAGGGCAATCGTCCGGCTATAAAGGATATTCCAGTTTTTATGATTTCCACTGAAACCGGTGAAGATATTATCGGGGAGGCTAAGAGCCTTGGTGCCATCGGTGCGCTGAAGAAACCTTTCACCCCCGATAAGGTCAACGAAGTCCTGGGGCCGTTCATTTAAGTTAGGAGAGCGGGTTCTAGTGGATTGTAAATATTTTTCTTGGTTGATCCAGCCTGTTGGCATCCGGGGAAAATTTTTGGAGGGAGGACGGTGTGAACAGTTGTATCGAACTTAGTGATAAACTTATTGAATCAACAATAGAAATCTTTACTGGTATGGTGATGATGGAGATCTCGGTGGCGGCAGACTCCTTGCTGAAACTTGGGCCATTGAAAAAATCCATCACCGGTATGGTTGGCCTTGCCGGTATCCACAAGGGCGTTTTGGCTGTCCATTTCCCTTATCAAGTGGCGATGGCCGTTACTAGTAACTTTCTGGGGATGGAAGTCGGGGAGATCAACGACGATGTCCAGGATGCCATTGGCGAGATTGCCAACATGCTTGGCGGCAATCTGAAGACAATCCTTTCCGATCGGGGGAAGGATATCCAGCTCTCCCTGCCATCAACGATCTATGGGGACGAATATTCCCTGGCATCGCAGGCCGATGTGGATCAAATCATTCTTCCTTTCCAGACCCCGGCCGGTATTTTTTATGTAGAGGTGGAGCTTGAGCGTTGAAGCCTTCCTCGGTTGCAGGCAACAACCTTTATCATAGGAGAGCAATTCTTGGAGCTGGAAAAATCCTTAATTAATGCAACCCTGGAGGTCTTCGCCTCCATGATTTTTATTGATATTGCGCCGGAAACACCGTCGGATAGCGAGACTGCGGCTATTGAGTCCAATCTGTGCGGCCTCATTGGCTTAGCAGGCGATCTTAGGGGGCTTCTAGCCATCCAGTGCCCTGGAGAAGTGGCGATGGGTATTACCGGGGCTATGCTCGGTATGGAAGTGACGGAACTCGGCGAGGACGCCAAAGATGCTATTGGCGAGATTGCTAACATGGTCGCCGGCGGCCTCAAAGAGGCACTGGCTGTACTTGGGAAGAAAATCGAACTGGCCATTCCCACCACGGTCATTGGCAAGGCAATCAGGACCAGCGGTCTTTCCGGGGCAACCCGTGTCATGATACCATTTTCGTGTTCGCTCGGCCGGTTCGGGGTTGAACTCCGGTTTATCCTCTCTTGAGGAAAGGGGTAAACTCTTTGCTCGTTTTTACCGAAACAAATGAGACCTGACTGCTTGTCTTGATCGTACCTGTTATCTGTTTTGTCATGATTTGCCGGAATGGGCGGGCTTGTCTACCCAGCTTAACTTCTTACTCGCCGATTTAACAATTTGGGACCGGCGGGGGATTTTTTTCAGCCTAATATTTATATGCAATGAAAGCCAGAGAACGCCTCGACAAAATACTGCTTTCCAGCTGTAGCCGGATACAAGATGAGGTTGCCTCCTTGATCGGTAAACCGTTCAAGCTGGGCGAACCTCAGTTTCGCGAAGTCAGTAAGCAAGAGATATTTGCCGAACCTGGCGATAAACGAGTTCTTGCGCATGTCCGTATAGATGGGGAGCTTCAGGGCGTTGGCTGCTTATTGGTCGGGATCAAGGCGGCTATTCAAATCGGTGGCACACTCATCATGCTGCCGCAATCGGAGCTGGACAGTGTCAGCGCGGAAGAGCAGTATTCCGAAGAGTTGCAGGATTCTTTTGGCGAGGTCGCCAATATCATCTGCGGTGCCGTCACCGTCGTCTTTGAAGCACAGTATCCACAGAATGTGCGCTTAATTCGGACAGAGCAGGAGGTCGTTGCCTCAAGCAAGGTGGTGATCGACTCCGAGGAACCGATTGCTGATGGTGCGTATTATGTGATGACCGTTGCCATGCAATTGGATAATCGTGACCTCGGCGGTCTCGATATAATTCTGCCCGCTGTCCCCTTTGGTCTGGCTGTGGAAACTGCAAAAGCTCCAAAGGTTTCTGAATCAAAAAGCCCGCCAGAGTCGGTGGGGGCACTTGAGAAAGAAACGGTGGGTGAAAAAGACGCTGCGGAGGTCGGTATTCTGGAAAGACCTGAAGTCGAAGCCGCCCAACCCGTTCAACCTAAACGCGATATTGCTAAACAGAAAAAACTCGTCGACGAACTGCTGAACACCAGCATGGCGAAGATGAGCGAGGAGTTGAGCGCCTTGCTCGGCGGTACTCTGCAGGTCGTCCCGGAGGAACACACAGCCTTTTCCAAAGAAGGTTTCCTTGAACAGGCTGGCGGTAAACAGATCATGACCCGCATGGATATCCGTGGAGGCGGCCAAGGCGAGGCATTTTTGTTCGTTGAGGTCAAAACCGCTGTGTATCTGGGCGGTGCTCTCATTATGCTGCCGGAAGGCGAGTTGGAGGAGACGGCTCGCAACGAAGAGTTTGGCGACGATGCCCGCGATGCGTACGGCGAGGTCACTAATATCATCTCCGGCGTCTATACGGCCATCTTCGAGGGAAAGTATCATGCCAAACTCGGATTTGTGAAGACCTCAATGGAAATCGTTGTTCCGGCGAAGGTTGCCCCCCAGTCCGATGAAGTCATTCCCAATCAAGCCTATTACCTTTCTGTTGGCCAGATTCAGTATAACGGCAAGAATCTAGGGCGGGTGCAGATGGCTATTCCGGCCAGTGTGCTGGAGTTGGAAGATCTCCTCAGGCCGGAGGATGAGTTGGTAGCCGATGATGAAGCAAACATCGGTGAACCGCAAAAGACGGTAGCCGACGATGTTGCTGTTTTATCTGAGTCTAAGCCTGTCGTCCCCCTGCAGGGAAAACCGCATGAGGCCACCGATGTCCTTATTTACACCGATGACGACAACGAGGGGGGACGTATTGCAGCAGAGTTGCAGCAGATAGGATATGTTCCCCGTGTCCTTCATTTCAAGGATCCGGTGACCAGTGTTTTAACGGCCCGTATTCAGATGATCTTTCTGGTGATGCAGGAGGTGAGTGAGCAGGGATTCGGTGTGGCCATTAAAATCAGCAGCGCAGGTATGTCTGTTCCTCTGGTGGCTGCTGGTCCAGCCTGGACGAGAACGTTGGTGTTGAAGGCAGTGAAGTATGGTGCCCGTGATATTCTCATCACCCCTTGTTCGCCGGTTGATGTTCGTGAAAAGATGGAGGTCAATCTGGTAAAAAAAGCGGCCTGATCGTATTATTCCGCTTCATCGTCTTCCACTAAACCACTAAGCAGTTCCTTTTTCTTGATTTTTTCCAGCAAGGTGGTTCGTTTCAGATTAAGCAGTCGCGCCGCTTCTTTTTTGTTACCTTGCGTCATCTTGAGCGCCTGGATAATCAACTGGGTTTCGAAATCGTTGACCAATGCGTTGAAGTCAACGCCGCTCTCTGGCCAAACTTCTTCTGTTACGATGGTTGCTGAAGAGAAGAGCAGCAATTGTTCCGGGCCGGTAACATCATCCATGTCTCGTTGTGATGCATTTTTTGCCGGTTGAGCGAGAGAACCACCATTGCGGTATTTTTCGGGAAGATCATTGTAACCGACCTGGGTGTTGCCATGCAGTATGGTCATGTGTTGCACTAGATTTTCCAGTTCCCTGACGTTGCCCCGCCAGGGGAAATTGGCCAGGGTCTGCATGGCGGCGGGATTGAATCCTAACAGGGGGGCTTTCTTGTTTCTGCCGATGGTCTTGATGAAGTAATCGATAAGCAGCGGTATGTCTTCAGTTCGTTCACGCAGGGGAGGGATGGAAACCGGGATAACATTGAGCCGGTAATACAGATCCTCTCGAAACCTGCCTTCGGCCACCATCTGCTCCAAGTTGCAATGGGTGGCGGCAACGACTCTGACGTCTACAGGAATAGGCTTTAACCCGCCCACCGGCTCAAATTCCCTTTCCTGTAATACCCGCAGGAGTTTGGCTTGGAGTACCGGTTTCATGTCGCCGATTTCGTCGAGGAACAGGGAGCCATTGTTGGCGTATTCTATTCGGCCAATTTTGGCCGATGTTGCTCCGGTGAAGGCACCCTTGGTGTAGCCAAACAGTTCACTCTCGAGAAGGTCGTCGGGGATCGCCGCACAGTTAACCGGCACAAAGTGATGAGCGTTCCGAGGGCTGTGGGCATGGATCGCTTTAGCTACCAGTTCCTTGCCAGTCCCCGATTCTCCTTGGATGAGTACCGTGCTGATATCATCCTCTGCAAGTTTGCTGATCAATTTGAACAGCCGTTGCATGGATTCGCTGCGGCCGATTATTCCGTAAAAAGAATCAGCGGTCATAGCTCGGTCGGAAGTTTGTCCGCGAGTTTACTGGTGGTGAGGCGCATGTTAAAACTCAGCAGCCGCATGATTTTTTTCAGAAGGGTAACCCCCAGAGAGGGATAGTATTCGGTCAGGATATCAAATCCCTGCTTGGTCAAGATTATGACAACCGAAGGCTGTCGGGCGACTACCGAAGCAGAGCGGGGGGATTTATCGATAATCGACATCTCACCAATAGTGTTGCCCTTGCCAAGCCGTGTGATAACACGGTAATCGCCGGCGGTTGTTTTTTTGAGGACATCAAGAAGGCCTCGCACCACAAAGCACATGAAATCACCTTTATCTTCCTCAACGAAGAGATGTTCGCCTCGCAGTATCTCAGCGAAATGCATATGACGGGCAAGGATATCAATCTCATCGGTTTTAAAGACGTCAAACAGGGGTAACGTAAGGATGAGATCCCTGGTTTTTTTCTCGTTTTCCGAAAGTTCCTGGTCGAGTGTGACAGTTTGTTTCATACCGGATAGGCAAGTCGTTAACAGTCAGGAATAGATAGGCATTTTTTGTATTCTTTGATGCAGTTACTTTTTAGCCTACCACAGGTAAACCAACAAACACAAGGGGCTTTCAAGGAAAGTGTCATTTCCTTGACTGTGAAGGCGTTTTGACCAATAAAAATTGAGGTGATAGCATGCATGCTCTCGTGATAACGGCTAAGGGTTTTGTTGCTGTTGTTCTTATTTATTTTGTGAGTTGTATATCTGCCTTTGCTTGGGATGGATATGTCGCTAAGGTCCTGGACGGGGATTCACTCAGGGTGAGAAAAGGTAATCGTGTTTATGAAATACGACTCTATGGTATCGATAGTCCGGAATACGGACAGGCCTGCTGGCAGGAGGCCAGGGGATTGGCTCGGGTACTGGTTCTTGGCAAAAGAGTGACCATCGAACCTTTAGATAAGGATCGCTACGGGAGGATTGTCGCTCTGGTGAGCAACCAGGGACAACTGGTCAACAGCGAACTGGTTCGAAACGGTTTAGCTTGGGTGTATCCGCGATATTGCCAGAAGCAACCCCTCTGTAGCGACATGAAATCCTTGGAACAGGCCGCCAAAGAGCAGAGACTGGGCCTGTGGCGCGAGCAGTCCCCAAAGCCTCCTTGGTTATGGAGGCGGCTTAAGTATTGAGAATGTACTCGGTCGATCCCAAAGGGAGATATCGTGAAATTGATGGGTGCTGTTCAGGTCGTAGGTATCCAACAAGGTGGGCGGCCTTTCTTGCCGGGGCGGAGTGTATTACATTGTTTGGAGATCACTGATTCAGTAGCAAAGGCCATCAGGCTGAGGAGCGTTTTTTAGGGTTGATTTGCGCTTCAACTCTTTTGACAGATTGTCACCCCCATTTGTACCGCCTCTTCCATTTTATCTTTCTTGGCCGCGACCGCCCCTTTCACGTCAACCCCCTGCACTAGTAATTCGCCGCTATAGGTGAAATCCATGGCGTCATAGGCATATCTGACGGTCTGTCGTGCTCCTTCGAAAATCTTGCCGCCGTCTGTTGCGGCAACACTGACCATATAACCGCGGAGATAATCGCGTTCCGGCTTTATTTCACCCAGGATGTATTTTCTGCTCCACAGGACCTGGCAACGGTCTATAAATATCTTGGTTTGTGCTGTTACCCCGTAAAAATAAATAGGGGAACCTATAACGATTCGGTTTGCTGCATCTATTTTTGTATACAGTGGCGTCATGTCATCGTTGAAGATGCACTGTCCTTCAGTTTCGCAATGGCCGCAACCTGTACAGGGATGAATGGCAAGATGTGCCAGATTGATATGTTCGGCCTTGTAACCGCACCGTTGAATGCCTTCTTCTATTTTTGCCAGTAGAAGGTCTGTGTTGCCCTGTTTGCGCGGGCTACCGTTGAAGATAAGAATATTCATGGTTGTGTATTCCTGATACGTCTGCTGGCACCGTTCAATGGAGCGTTGTATACGTCAAGTTGTGCACATCAGGAGCGATTTTTGTATTTAGAAAGAATTCTGGTGCGCTTTTTCATCAGAAAACCAGCGGCAATAAAAAAAACTAAGAAGAGAATGAAACCGATCCCCAAGCCGATGAAAAACTTGCCCCAGCCACTATCTTTTGCCGTTGACGGGGGTGCTGACTCTGGTTCCTGCTGCACAGTAACAGCGCCGTCAGCCTTGGGTTCAGCTGTTGCTTTGAGAGCCGGCAGTACCGGTACAGATTTGGCAGTGGTGCCCGGAGTTGTCGCCTGCTGTCGTTGTGTCGCAAGAGATTGAGAGGCGGCTGTCATTAGTTCGGGTTTCGGCGGCACGATGGTAAACCCCTTGGCCAGTAATTCCGAAGCCTTGGCGTCGCGCACTTTGCGATCCTTGCTGCCCATGACCAGGGCGATAATCCGCACTCCGCCTTTCTTGGCAGTGGCGGCGATGGAAAAGCCGGCTGCCTGGTAATAACCGGTTTTGAAACCATCACAGCCAGCCACCTGGGTCAGGAGGTGGTTGTGGTTGCGCATGATGAATTTATCTTCACGAAACCCCTTGGTTTGAGTCCCCGTATACTTCAAGGCTTCAGGTCGTTTGGCCAACTCGCGGCAGAGAATGGCAAAATCGCGAGCCGTGGTGACATCCGGTTCCTGTCCTTCGGAAGGAGGCAGGCCGTGCACCGAATGAAAACGAGTATTTTTCATCCCCAATTCCTGGGCCTTCTGATTCATCAAGGCCACAAATCCCTCTTTGGAGCCGGCGATATGGGTGGCCAGGGCGACAGCGGCATCGTTGGCGGACTGTACCATCAGTGCGTAGATGAGGTCTTCCACCGGAAATTGTTCCTTGGGATCAAGGTAGACTTGTGAGCCTCCGATCTTGGCAGCCTCCGTGGTCACCTGAACCATCTGGTCCAGTTTAAGCGACCCATGTTCAATGCGATCGAGAATGACGAACAGGTCCATCAATTTGAGCACACTGGCCGGGTAGACTTTGGCATCGGCATTCTCGGCGAACAGAGTTTTTCCGGTATCCGCATCGATCACCAGGGCTGAAACATACGGATCCTTGGAGATGGCATTCAGCGGAGCACGAGCAGCCCAGGCAACGGGTGCCATGAAGAACAAGACAAGTACACAGGCAGCAAAACGGTTCATATTGTAGCAAGGCTCCTGATCAGTCAGCAGTGATATTTAACTGGGGACATGTGAATGTCATGGGGTTTGATCGACGAAAAAGAGAGGTGACAACAGGGTCTAGATGCCCGATAGATACTAACCATCTATCCATTGTACCCTTCACAATCGGTTCGGGAAAATGTTTTCTCGGTTCGGCAGGTTACATCTTCTGATGATTTTATACCGAAAAAGTACCGAGGAGATTAGTTAGTTATTACTGTTCAACAGGTTACCTGTCAAACACTTATTCCTGTCTCTTTGGAAACTTTCCTTGGAGGCAAGAATGGCTCAACAGCAGCAAGAAAATACTTGAGTATCTTGGTGCAGTGGCCTATGAATGGCATGTTTTGGTTGCCTCAGTTGCTGCAATTAAATTTTAGAGCGCTGCGCGAATATGGTGTCGAGAATACTGCTGAGGGATCACAGTTTGTCGCTACCCTGACAAAGTCGTGGTAGCTGCCTTTTCAGAGTGCCCCTTCTATTATTGCTAGGGGGCACCTTTGGTTGGATTTGGAGGATTGATAAGATGTTGAAAATTGAGAATGATACTGTCATAATTGATAGATATTCTAATAAATTGCATGGTTTTCGTTTGGAGGACACCACGCGGGCGCCGGCAATTATCGTCTTTGTTGACGAGGATAAACCTGAGCTCTTGCCGCTACAACAAGGGCAAACGCCACCGACAAAGATCAAATCAAAAAACATGGAGGCCGATATCCAGATCATCACTTATAATGAGCTTAGCGAACATCTGTAAATTGTCCTTACGACGAAGTGCAGTGGCGGCAACCATGCTGAGTGATTGATGTCAGCAACAAACCTACATGTGTCAGTTTCGACGGAAATAATTATGACCGGTGAGAAAAGTAAAGACCCGCTGCATGGCATTACCCTTGAACACATACTCACCGAACTTCATGCGCAATATGGATGGGAGTCCTTGGCGGAAAAAGTCAATATTCGCTGTTTTAAGGAAAACCCATCGCTCATGTCGAGCCTCAAATTTTTAAGAAAAACCCCCTGGGCCAGGACCAAGGTTGAGCGATTATATGTCCGGCTCGTCAGCAGGCGGGCGAGTAAAGGTAAGGGGAGTGTAGAGTGCTGAAAGTAAGGTGATGGGCGAATGTGCTTCGCCCTGACTTTTTGCGAATGCCTTTGGTTCGTTGCCATCTGCGCAGTTGTTGACGCCACCTCCCCTCATGGCATCAATAGCAGAGGTGTTATGGAGGGCGGAAACCCCGGCCGGTTAATGAATTCCTTCGGTGAAATGTTCTAATATACTTGACATTCTGATGGCATTCCGATATATGATACAGCTTTAATTTTAATCATTCATCATTGATGCTTTTTATAAGGAGTTAGGTGTCCCCTCATGGCAAATCACAAATCCGCTGAGAAAAGAGATCGTCAGGCTAAAATTCGTCGTTTGCGTAATCGGATGAACAAGTCGGCAATGAAAACCGTCATTCGTCAGGTTGAAGAAGCTCTTGTTGCCGGTTCAGAAGACCAGGCGAAGGTAGCTCTGCAGGCAGCTATCCCGATGATTTATAAGACAGCCACCAAGGGTACCATTCACAAAAACACCGCTTCTCGCAAGGTTTCCCGGCTGACCAAAAGAGTCAATAAGATGCAGCCCCTTTCCTAAGGTGGAGCCCTCTTATTTTTTAGTTTCGTATGAAAAAAGCCGTGGGAGCAATCTGCTTCCATGGCTTTTTTTTATTTTAATTCGGGTGTAAGGACGTATTCCCGCTAACAGGGACTGCGTTTTTGTTGTACTCATGACTCCTCCGGCATGAATGCGGTGTTGACGAGAATAGGCGTACTGCTCTTTTTTTGTGAACATTGCGGCGTGCAGGTTTGAGACACCAATCCCCGCGCCATTGAAGCGCCCCCCATAGGTTTCTTTCATGTATTTCCCCGAGCAACATGCCTTCGCAGAGCTGATTGGTTCCTCCGATCTTGTTCCGGTTCATCGAACCATCATCGCCGACCTCGATACCCCGCTGACCATTTTTGCCAAAGTCGCTGGCGACGATCCTCATGCTTTTCTCTTCGAATCCATGGAGGGCGGCGAAAAATGGGGGCGCTATTCTTTTATCGGTCTCGATCCTCTGGTGACCTTTACCAGCAGCCGTGATCGGGTCTGGATGGAGTATCCTGGCCGAACCGATGCCGCGACCGATCAGACTGGAGTTAATCCGTTGGCCGAGCTCAAAAAGCTGCTGGCCTCGTTTTCGGTGAGCAATGTGCCCGGATTGCCAAGATTCTACGGCGGTGCCGTGGGCTTTCTCGGTTATGACATGGTGCGGTTTATGGAAAAGATTCCGGACCGGCACCCGCCGCTTGATCTCCCCGACAGCTCGTTCATGGTTCCCGGAATTGTCCTGATTCACGATTCAGTCCAGCAAAATTTGACCATTGTCTGCAACGTCTGGAAAAGTAGCGGAGCGCATGCCGAGCAACTCTACCTCCAGGCCTGCCAGCGCATCGAACAGGTCATAGACCGGCTGAAAGGGCCGATTCCCCAATCGTTCGTATCTCAAGAACAGCCTGTAGCCGAGCACCGGTTTACCTCCAACATGGACGAGGCCAGTTTCGCAACCATGGTGGAGCGGGCCCAGGAATATATACTGGCCGGCGATATCATCCAGGTGGTGCTCTCGCAGCGCTTCCATGCGGAAACCACGCTCTCCCCCTTTACCCTGTACCGCGCTCTGCGCCATATCAATCCCAGCCCTTACCTCTTTTATCTTCGCCAAGGTGATCTGGTGCTGATCGGTAGTTCGCCGGAAATCCTGGTGCGCCTGGAAGACAACAAAATCGAGTTGCGCCCCATTGCCGGCACCAGGAAACGGGGGAGCACTCCAGAGGAAGACCTGGCCCTGGAAAAAGAATTGCTGGCCGATCCCAAGGAGCGGGCCGAGCATCTGATGCTGGTGGATCTGGGCCGCAACGATGTCGGCCGGGTCGCCGAGAATGGAACGGTAGAGGTCCGGGATCTGTTAGTGATCGAGCGCTACAGCCATGTGATGCACATTGTTTCCGGGGTGCATGGTAAACTGCAAGCCGGTCTTGACCAGTTCGACGTGATGGATGCCTGCTTTCCGGCGGGCACAGTAAGCGGCGCCCCCAAGATTCGTGCCATGGAGATCATCGATGAACTCGAGGTCAGCCGTCGCGGTCCCTATGCCGGTGCGGTCGGTTACTTCGGGTTTTCAGGTAATATGGATTTCTGCATCACTATCCGCACTTTCATCACCCAGGGCAACGATCTGTGGATTCAGGCCGGAGCTGGGATTGTTGCCGATTCTGATCCGAAAACAGAATACGAGGAAACCATCAACAAGGCCATGGGGCTGCGTCGGGCCGTTGAACTGGCGGAAAAGGGGTTTTAACTGTGATAGTCATCATCGATAACTACGATTCATTTACCTACAATATCGTTCAGACCCTGGCAACGGCCCCGCCCTCAGCGCCTGCGAATTGGTGCGCACCGGAGATCAGGGTGTTTCGCAACGATGCGATCACGGTAGCGGAAATCGAGGCTCTTGGTCCGGATAGGTTGCTCATCTCTCCAGGTCCCTGTACCCCAAAAGAGGCCGGAATTTCCATCGCGGCTATTCTTCATTTCAGCGGTAAGATTCCTATCCTCGGGGTCTGCCTTGGGCACCAATCCATAGGTGATGCCTTTGGCGGTAAGGTCATTCGGGCCGGACGCCTGATGCACGGCAAAACCAGCCCGATCCACCACGATAATCGCGGGGTCTTTACCGGACTGGCCAGCCCATTTGACGGCATGCGCTATCATTCCCTGGTGGTGGAAGAAGCCTCCCTTCCCGATTGTCTCCAAGCTACCGCCCATACCGATCAGGGGGAATTGATGGGCGTGCGGCATAAAACCCTGGCCATCGAGGGCGTACAGTTCCATCCTGAGTCGATCATGACCGGCCCGGGCAATATCCTGCTTCACAATTTTCTTCGACCGGATTATGAGCAGTTGCTGCGCAATTGCGGCTGATTGTCGGAACTCACCAGAAGAGGGTGCACCATGATAAAAGAGGCTATTGCTAAGGTCGTTGCGCTTGAGCATCTGAGCGAGCCGGAAATGATCGGAGTGATGCAGGAGATCATGAGCGGCGAAGCGACCACCGCCCAGATCGGCGCATTTATCACCGGGCTGCGGATGAAGGGCGAGACCATCGATGAGATTGTCGGTGCGGTCAAGGTGATGCGGGAAAAGGCGACCTTTATCGACACCGGTGTCAATACCGCTGCCGGCGAAGTGCTGATGGATATTGTCGGCACTGGTGGCGACGGTTCCGGCAGCTTCAATGTCTCGACCACCACCAGTTTTGTGGTTGCCGCAGCTGGCGTTCCGGTGGCCAAGCACGGCAATCGTGCCGTTTCCTCGCACTGCGGCAGCGCCGATGTCCTGGAGGCCCTCGGAGTCGATCTGAGCATGCCACCAGAAAAGGTGGCGGCCTGTGTCCGCCAGGTGGGGATAGGCTTTCTTTTTGCCCCCATGCTGCACGGGGCCATGAAATACGCCATCGGCCCGCGGCGTGAAATCGGCATCAGAACACTGTTCAATATACTCGGCCCTATGACCAATCCCGCCAGGGCCAACGTGCAGCTGACCGGGGTCTTCTCCCGCGAACTGACCACAACCGTGGCTTCAGTTCTGGTACGGCTGGGCATGCAACGGGCTATCGTGGTCTGGGGCGAGGGTAACCTTGACGAGATGACCATCACCGGCGCCACCCATATTGCCGATGGCTATCAGGGCAAGGTAGAGACTTCGATCCTGCAGCCCGAGGAGGTCGGCCTGCGCACCGCTGGTGTTGAGACGATCCGGGGCGGTCGGACTGCGGTGGAATCAGCGGCTCAGGTCCGCGCGGTCCTGGGTGGCGAAGCCGGGCCAAAACTGGATATGGTGCTGCTCAATGCCGGCACCGCCCTGATGGCAGCTGGCCGTGCTGCCGATATCAAGAGCGGGATTGTGACAGCACGAGAGATTGTTGCCTCGGGAGCCGCCCTTAGCAAGCTGGAACAACTGGTTCGTTTCTCTCGAGCCTAAGCAAGAGCCACCCTTATGATTCTCGACACCATTGTTGCCAGAAAAAAACAGGAAGTGACTATCTTAAAGCAGCGCGGCCTGCCCAAGCTGGAGCAGGCTGTAGACTTGCCGCGCGGGTTCATCAAGGCCTTGACCGCCGCCCCTGGAGTGGCCATCATTGCCGAGGCCAAAAAAGCCTCACCCTCTAAAGGGGTGATTCAGCCGGATTTCGACCCGGTCCGCATTGCCAGGAATTATCGCGAGGGTGGGGCCCATTGCCTCTCAGTGCTGACCGATGTCGATTTTTTTCAGGGGGCGCTCGAATATATTCCCCTGGTGCGTGCAACCGTTGAGTTGCCGGTGCTGCGCAAGGATTTCATCATCGACCCGTTGCAGATCGAGGAGGCCCACGTTGTCGGTGCGGATGCGATTCTGTTGATTGCCGCCATTCTCGATGTCGTCCAGTTGCGGGAGTACCGATTGCTGGCCGAGTCGCTAGGGATGGATGTGCTGGTCGAGGTCCATGACGAGCGCGAACTGGAGTCGGCGCTGAAGGCCGAGAGCCGGTTGATCGGTATCAATAATCGCAATCTCAACGATTTTTCAGTCAGCCTAGATACGACCTTCCGCCTTTTACAACAGATTCCTACCGGTATTCCCGTGGTCAGTGAATCCGGGATTTCTACGGTGGATGATATGCAGCGGTTGAAAGCGGCCGGAGTCAAAGCGGCTCTGATCGGGGAAAGTCTGATGCGCGCCGGTCAGCAGGATCTGTTGTTGCGGGAATTTTTATCGGTATGAACGGACAGAAGCGCATTCGGATCAAGATTTGCGGCATGACCCGCCTTGAAGATGCTCTGTGTGCGGCCGAGGCAGGGGTGGACGCCTTGGGCTTCATCTTCTATGCCAAGAGTCCGCGCTCCATCGATCCAGAGGCAGCGCAACGGATCATCGCTCAACTGCCGCCCTTTGTCGATGCTGTCGGTGTTTTCGTTGACCGGGAATTGCAGCAGGTCGAAGCAATTGTCAAGCAGTGCCGTCTCAGCTATGCCCAGCTGCACGGGACTGAATCACCCGAAGATTGTCGCCATCTTGCCAAAATTGCTGCGCCCTGTCAGGTGCTCAAGGCTATCCGGGTCGGTCCCCAGACAACAGCCGCGGAAGTGGCTCCCTACCAGGACAGCATCCAGGGATTTCTGCTCGATACCTATCAAAAAAATGCTGTAGGCGGCACTGGTGAAACCTTTGACTGGTCGCTGGTTGATCGCCTAAATCTCATAAAGCCCTTTCTGCTGGCAGGAGGGCTGAGCGTTGACAATATCCGTCTCGCCCTGGAACAGGTCCGGCCCTACGGGGTGGATGCCAATTCCGGACTTGAGACGGCGCCGGGTATCAAGGATCATACTTTGATCAGACAGTTCGTCGCTGCCGTACGGAAATTTGAAGCCGACTGCTTAACGGGCCAGCAATAAAGCATACCGGAATCCGTCGGCTTTCAACTCTTTTTCGTAAATCTTTGCTTGTGCCAGCGAGTTACTGGCAAAGACCATGACTCGATACAGATTCATGCCGGCAGCCGGATACTGTTGGATGATGACGTCGCGGCCTTTATTGGCAAAGGCCTTTGCCAAGATCCTCGCATTTTCAATCTTAACAAACGCCCCCACCTGCACATAGAAATTGCCTTTGTCGAAATCAGGGATCGGCGGTTTCTTATGCGGCGGCTTAGCCACCGGTGGTTTTTTCGTTGTTGCCACTCCCGGTTCTTCCGCCGTTTCTTTCTCTTCTAGGGCAATAATTTCCACATTGGCCGTTCCCTTGCCGATAATTCCGAGAGCTGCAGCCTTGGTATAGGTCAGGTCGATGATTCGCTCCTGGACAAAGGGGCCCCGGTCATTGATTCTGACCACCGTTGACTTGTTGTTTTCCAGATTTTTCACCAACAGTACGGTATCCATGGGCAGGGTCTTGTGGGCCGCTGTATCGCCGTACATATTGTACACTTCACCGTTGGCTGTTTTCTTCCCGTGAAACGGTTCGCCGTACCAGGAAGCCTTGCCTTGCTCCTCGTAGCCTTGCGCCGTGGGAATTGGAGTGTAGGTGATGCCGTTAATCACATAGGGCCGCTGGGTTCCCTTGCTTGTTGATTTCTTTTTGGTAGTCTTTGGGGCCCTGTCAGAGGGTTGGGGAGAGATTGTTGGTGTTTTTGACCCGCAACCGTAGCTGATGAACAACGTGAGAGCAAGCAAGCTAAGGAACCATATCCTCGGTGAGCAATATGGACTGTGCATAGGATTCATGGGATGGGCTTGCCTTCGGGGGGGAGGAGATGTTTGAACCGCTCGAGATAGAACAATCCCGCGTGTCCTGTGGTGTGGGGTGTGTAGGGGCGCAGTCCCGCCCCTGTACCTTTGATGCTGTCGAAGGGCACTTGGCCGTCGGCTTCTACCATCGACAGGCGCAGGTCAAGTAGTGGGCGGAAAACCTTGATCACGCCGTCGGTGTCTTTGCGAACGATCATGTCTTCCCAGCGGCGCTGGCCAAAGCCCTGGTACCAGATCCCCTGATGCGATTCGCCGGTCAGGCCGTCGCGCATGGTCGGTGGTCGTTCATCTTTGTCGCCGGAGAGATTATGTTCCAACAGGGACTCAATCTCGGAACTTGCCTGGACGGTCAGTCGTTCCCATGGTTCGTACTTGTCTGTTTTTGAGAGCAGTAGATGGGTGGGGGCATCGTTGAAGCTCCACTGTCCATGGCAGACCTGGCAGGCAATTTTTTGTCGGTATTGTCGATGCGCGGGATGCTGCATACGGGGGATGGTATATTCCTTACCGCTCTGACGGGAAGTCAGTATCAGTGCGTTGTTGCGAACCTGGAGATTGCGAAGCAATAGGGCAGGGCGCCCCGGTTGCCAATCATGACAGCTGGCGCAGGTCAGAGCAGGTGATTGGTTGTGGCCGCTGTCTTGATGGCAGTCGATACAGATCAGTCCTCGCTGCTGGTGGATATCCGCGGCTAGGTCGTGGGTTTCCACACCGTAAGGCCGGGAAGGCGTTTTGCCGGTAGTATAAGGGGTTCGATATTCCCAGTGGAAATCGTGCTCATACCGGCCATAGTAATCGTTGCCCACATAGTTACCGTAGTGGCAACTCAAGCATTGCTGGTCTATGGGGGCAACAAAGGCATGGGATTGCAGTTTTCCACCCTGGAAGGCGAGGTGGCAGGCGCTGCAGCCTGTTCCGTGGGTAACCGCGGCATAATCATCACCCGGTGAATAGACATGGCAGCGTAGGCAGCGGCGGCGGAGCATATCGTCGGCCAGGGCGAGCGGTGTTGTCAGCGAGGCGGCGACCGGGATGTCGGTCGGAGCGGCTAGTCGGTTTTGCGCACCAAAATGTGCTCTGACCGCGTTGATTTCTTTACTGAGGGTGAAATGCAGAGAATGGGAGGCATCTGTTATCTGCCGGGGATGGCAGGTGCCGCAGGCTGCCCCCATGTGCGCCGGGTGACCGGGCTTGGCAATCAGGCCGACATGGGCCGTATCGATCTGGCCTTCATTGTCGAGACCGCCATGGCAGGAAGTGCAGGGCAGGGCGTGGGCCGCATCAAGCTTGACTTCGATATGGCATCCTGTGCAACCGGGTGCTCTGGTGGTGATAGGTGCTGGCTCGGTAGCGGGAGTTTTTAGAGATTTTGGAGAAGCAGCCTCGTCGGCACGGCAACCGCAAAGCAGTTGGAGAATAAAGAGTAACGAGGCGAAATAGCAATTCATATTCTTGACACTGTACCATAAAATTGCTAGATCAATAAACCTCAAACCGCATCCTGCGGAAGCATATCTTTCTCAAAGCCGATATAGCTCAGTTTGGTAGAGCGGCTGATTCGTAATCAGTAGGTCAGCGGTTCAAGTCCGCTTATCGGCTCCACAAAATCAAGCACTTAGCCAGTAATGGTTAGGTGCTTTTTTATTCTGTGTGAGACTCTGTGTGTGAAAGTAGCCTTGCTTTCTCAAGAGTCATCACTGCGTCAATCTCCCCGCTGCCAAGACTATGCAAATAAATTTCTGTGGTTGTGCGGTTTTCATGGCCAAGAATACGCTGGATTGAACCAATCGGAACGTTGTTATTATCCATAATGGTAGCACCCGCATGACGGAGGGCATGAAAGCTGAAGAAAGTGACTCCTGCCTTCTTACACAAACTTTTTAAGATTCGTTTGCGGTACCCATAAGGAGCATCTTTTTTAACCTGCTCTTTCTGGTCATAAAAGTTATGCCAGAAAACCCAAGGCTTCTGGATATCTCTTTCTTCATGACATCGGCTTAACACCTCAAAAAGTCGGGTGGTCATGGGAACCTTGCGTGGGGTAAGATGGCCACCTTTCTTTTTCCTGGTGTAGAGAACTACATAACGTTTTTCAAGTTCGACATCTTCCCAACGAAGTTGATTAACTTCACCGACTCTGGCCATGGTGTCGCAGATGGCAATCAGATAATCTTGGGTGGGTATATCGGCAACCCGTATCACTTCTTCAATATCCTGAACAGGCGGTACATATTTGACCTTTTTGGTAATTGGCAGGAAATCAATGGTATCGACTGGGTTTTGTTCGACCAGTTTTTTCCTTTTCCCGTAATTAAAGGTTGCCCGTAGATATCGAATTTCTTTATTGGCCGTAAAGGCAGAAATTTTATTTCGTTTTAGGACAAACTTTTCAATCATAGAAGATGTAATTTCTCTACAGTCCAACTTGCCCCAGTTAGCAACCCACCTGCTGGCCAAATAGCAGTAGTCCCGGTAATGTGATGCTGAATTATATGCTTTCACATGATCCAGCCTTAAATTCACCAACTCCAAGAATCCCGTGTCTGTTATGGTTTCCTGAATCGGTGGTGGATTCTTTAATTCCTCCTTTTTTATCGCTTCGGCTCGTTGAGCCTCTTTTTTCGTTTTGAACCAGGCTTCCGTGTGCCTGACCCCTTTGCTGGTGAAGTCGTACCTCCACCCCTTGCTTGTTACCGAATATACGCTCATAGAGTTCCTCTTCAGATGGAAAAAATAGAGAACCTCCGAGCTTCACACCGCCTAACTCTTTCCAGTGCTTATACACCCAGCTGGTGCTTTTCTGGAAGAATTGGGCGACCTCATCAGGCGTCATTATGGCTGATTTAGGCCGTATGTCAAGGTTTGCGTCTGCCTTCTGATCCAGTATTGGCTCACGGATTTTGAGCGGGTTTTATTGTAGTGTTAGGGTTAAGTTTTATAAAATGATTCAAAATACCGAGTGCTCGCAGATGATTATCTCCGAAATCGGATTCAAAAATACTCGCTAGAAAACAGTCGTGCCTTATCGTTGCATCTGCAATAAAATGGCTTGCGATTCCGCTGAACATCGTCCCTAATGTTTGACCGACCTGACCTTTCGCGCTCGCGTCTTTAAACAATTCTTGCCGAACATATTGTTCGTATTGGTCCATAGTCGGATTTGTTGCAAATAAGAGTGCTAAGAATCCAAGAGTCGTGAGAAAGATTGCTGTTTTCAAATCAAACCTTTAGTTATTTTTGGAGGGTTAATGTCAATGATGTGTGGTGCCACTCTATGAGGATATCCTTACCGGTTTTAGAAGCCGAGTCTTTGCTTAACTTATGCTATGAAGCGCATGCCAAATAGAATTAGCAAAAACAGAAAGACAATTCCAGTTGGAACAATCAGTATAGAGCTCAACAATTTGAAGCCGCTTACTTTTGAAACAGCATGCAGAATCAAAAGAATCGCGAAAACACCGAGAAGTAAATTATCCACAAAGATCCTTATCATTGGTGGAATCCTTTAAAATGTCACCCAGCATGACAAACTAAAATATATGAAAACACTACCCAAGGAATTGCCAGTATAAGAATGAAATGAATGAATTGTGTGGTCGATTCGCATTCTTCGGTAGTGGTTCTTTGGGCTATGAATCTATGGTTCCTGCCAGAGCCGCCTCTTTATGAGATTCTAACCTCAATCGAGATCAAGTTGAGTGACCATTGCTCGACTGCTTGGGCAACTTAACAGTATTCCACCACTTTTCACTGCCAATGTTAAAAATCTTCTTCCGCACCCCTCTTAGTGAGGTCAGCATTAATGGCGTCTTGCTGTTTATGAAGCTCTCTCGCCTCCAAGAGCAGATTTCCTTCTTTATTTATAGGGTCATATGTAAGAATTATCCCTGTCGGTCCACCAACCGACCAGATGTATTCTTCAGTGAGTTGATTATCCCGAAGCCCTTTTCCAAACTTTTCGACAGTTGCAGCTTTCAATCTCTCGAAATCAATTTTTCCTTTAGTGGTGATCATCACATCGGACAGTTTGTCTTTCCAGAAAAGATATTTAATTGACTCCAAATTCGCACCGCCAATCCGCAGCTTCTCTCCTTTAACGAGGTAAACCTTGGTGTCCTTGTCGCTATCTTCTACCAAAACCATAGCCTTGGCCTTTTGCATTTCGGACAATGAAGTTTCCCACTTCATACCTCGAAATCCATCAACCCCTTTAGAGGCGCTTATTGAGGTGGTCAAGTAAAAGTGGACACATTGCTAAGCAGCTTTTTTCAGAAGCTGCCGTTTCTCGAACTCTTTGGGGCTGATATAGCCCAAGTACGAATGACGCCTTCTGCTGTTGTAAAAC